>Ga0070741_10002667_pt1 | contig 46918 bp, 45 predicted proteins | sample Coa_R1_4_FD_66440 | JGI IMG/M metagenome (GOLD analysis project Ga0070741, IMG submission 66440) | Surface soil microbial communities from Centralia Pennsylvania, which are recovering from an underground coalmine fire - Coalmine... | ecosystem: Environmental > Terrestrial > Soil > Unclassified ... | reverse complement strand
AAGGTGCGCGCCGCGGGCGATGAAGTGCACGTCGGCGCCGCCCTTTTGCAGCTTGGCGCCGAAATAGCCGCCGACGCCGCCCGATCCCATGATGGCAATACGCAAGACCTTCTCCCGAAAAAAGCGCGGCCGCTGTCGCGCTGGACGGCCTATAAGTGACGACTGAGCGAATAGGTCAACCCAGCAGCAATGCGCTGCCGATCGCGAGGATAAGCGCCGGCGGCATCACGATGGCGCCGATGCGCAGGAATGCGCCGGCGCCGATGGCGATGCCTTCGCGGCGCAGCGCCGTGAGCCACAGGATGGTGGCGAGCGAGCCGGTGACCGACAGGTTGGGGCCGAGATCGACGCCGATCAGCACCGCGCGGATCACCGGCTCGGCGGCGTGATCGGCATTGAGCGCGCTGCCGGCGACGAGCGCGACCGGCAGGTTGTTGGCGAGGTTGCTGGCGATCGCCACGGCGATGCCGCTGCCCCACGCGGTGGCCGCGATCGAATGCGCCGCCGTCTCGTGCAACAGCGCGGCCAGCGCCGCGATGGCGCCGGTCTGCGCCAGGGCTTCGACCAGCACGAACAGGCCGGCGACCAGCGGCAGCACACCCCAGGGAATTTCGACGATGACCTGCCAGGTGTGGCTCGGCCGCCGGATCAGCACGATGGCGGCGGTGAGCGCGCCGGCCGCGCAGGTCGGCAGGCCGAGCTGGAAGTCGAGCGCCGAGGCGGTGAGCAGCACCAAGGCGGTGGCGGCGATGCCGGCCGCGGCGACCTTGCCGCCGCCCGACAGCGGCGGCAGCGGCACGTGGCGGGCGATGGCCTGCTGCAGCGCCTCGCGTTGCGTCCATTGCAGCAGCCAATAGGTGGCGACGATCGCCAGCGCCGAGGGCAGCGCGAATTGCGGCAGCCAGGCCAACAGCGGCGGCATGCGGCTGCCGTAGATCACCAGGTTCGCCGGGTTCGAGATCGGCAGCACGAACGACGCGGCGTTGGCGACAAGCGCGCAGATCAGCAGATACGGCAGCGGCCGCTCTGCGCCCGCCGCGCGCGCCGCCGCGGCGACCGCGGGCGTCAGCACCACCGCGGTGGCGTCGTTCGACAGGAACACGGTGACGACGGTGCCGACCGCGTAGGTCAGGACGAACAGCCGGCGCGGCGAGCCGGCCGCGTAGCTCGTCGCCAGCGCCGCCAGCCAGTCGAACAGGCCCTCGCTGCGCGCCACTTCGGCGAGCAGCATCATGCCGGTGAGAAACAGATAAACGTCGGCGCCCCGCGCGATGCCGGCGAGCGCCAGCCCCGGCGTGATCAACCCGAACACCACCAGAATCGCCGCGCCCGCCACCGCCCACACCGCCTCCGGCGCCCGAAACGGCCGCAAGATCACGCCGCCGACGGCGAACGCCGACACGATCCAGGTCGCGATGTTGGGGGTCATGAGGGGTGGTGCGTGTGCGCTACCGATGGGCCGAGGGGTCGAGCTCGGCTTAGGCGGCAGCATCGAGTGCTGCAAGGGGCTGTTGGTTTAGTGGACAAGTAGATGGCATTTGCACGCTAATTTGGCTATTGGCTTTTTATGGTCCACCTATACGTCGCTAATACCGATAACGCTTGGTTCGATTTTTTATCCTCAGAGCCCGACATTACTGAGGTAAATTTCTGGCTGCCAGGACAGATGCCCGTTCGTGCGCTCCAGCCTGGAGAGCTGCTGGTCTTCAGGCTGAAAAGCCCACGTAATAAGATTGGCGGATTTGGAGTATTCAACGGGTATTCCCTTCTACCTATCCAGCTCGCGTGGGATAGCTTCGGTCGAGCAAACGGGTTGCCTCGTTTGAAGACTTGCGCAGAGCCATTGCGGAGTACCGGGCTGACGGTGCGGCTGGCCCTATGACAAACATCGGGTGCGCAATTCTTGTAGAGCCCGTTTTCTTTGCGCCCGATCTTTGGTTGGATCTGCCACTTTCGTGGTCGCGAAGCATTCAACGTGGGAAAATATATTCGACCGAGGAGTCAGATGGCCTCAAGTTATGGAATGCATTGCAGGATGCCGCCCAAATGTCGACGGCGCCGGTAGCGTCAGAGCTGGCCGAAGTGCAAGCCCGATACGGCGCGCCGGCGTTGGTCACGCCTAGATTGGGGCAGGGGGCATTCCGCGTGGCGGTAACTGAAGCATATGCCAGACAATGTGCGATAACCGGCGGGAAGGTCTTACCCGCTCTCGATGCAGCTCATATAAAGCCGTACAGCGAAGGTGGATTTCATACGAAATCAAATGGCATCTTGTTGAGAAAGGACATTCATAGCGTTTTCGATGCCGGATATGCGACAGTCGATGACAATTTTCGGTTTGTGGTCAGCAAGAAGGTCAAAGAAGTTTTTAATAATGGCGAGGAATATCTCCGATTGCACGGTAGCAGCATTCGGCTACCCAGTAAGAAGTCCGACTGGCCGAATGCGGACTTCCTTCGCTGGCATAACTCAATCGATTTTTGAGCTAGCCTGCTTAAATTTTCCGCCTAGTAGCCGGCTCCCACCACATTCGACAGCGGTCACCTCTTTCGTCAATATCCGGTAAGTCCTCATTGCTTGATGCGTCATAATCGCAGACGCGAATCGGAAATGGATTGCCTAGGGTCCATTGCACTTGGCCGCCGTGAACGCCGACTGTGATGCTGGGATAAGGCGTAGAGTGGACGAGCTTGGCGGTCAGACTGTCGATTCTGCCAGCACGCTCAGCATCTGAGCTTCGAAGGGCGGTTAAGGCATCCAGTAGGAGACGGCGCTCGCGCGTATTCAAGCCAATCCAGCAAGTGCCAGTCATCTCAGAATCTCCAATGCGAATCGGAAGAAATACTATTACATTTGTAGAATGACAACTTACACAAATCACCGCCGCAGCTTCGCCGTGAACGAGAACCCGCCGGCGCCGCAGCAGGGGCAGCTCATGCCGATGAGGAGGCTTTGCTTCTGCTCTTCGGAGAGGTCGGCGCGGTCCAGCATGCGGGCGGTTTGCTGCTCGAACAGCTGATGCAGGCTGAGGGTGCTGCTGGTGACGATGTCCTCGTCGGGCACGAGCGGAATTTCGGGCTCGGCCGCGGGCGGCGGCGCGGCTTTGCGCTTTGTGCTTTTGCGCACTTGGGGCGGCTTGTTTCTTTTGCTCTTAGGCATGGCGTCATTCTATCCGCCCCCGCGACAGCGGGGGAGGGGGACCATCTTGCGCAGCAAGATGGTGGAGGGGGCCCGGGACTCGACGCGTCGCTTGCGGCGAAAGAGGTTCGTCAATGCCTGCGCCCCCTCCACCGCGCTTCGCGCGGTCCCCCTCCCCCGTGTCGCTGCGCGACACAGGGGAGGATGAAGATTCACTTCTCCACCTTCTTCATGTAGCTCAAAATATAGTTCCGCATGTCGGCCGGAACCGTGAGGTGCTGGCGCACCTCCTGGTCCATGTCGTCGCGGACCACGTAGTGCGGCACGAACTGGATCGCCTTCATGGCGTCGGCGGCGTAGTCCTTGTCGTCGTTGAGGGCGATGACGGCCTTGCGCAAAGCCGCGACCGCGGCGGGCGGCGAGCCGGGCGGCATGCAGATGATGCGCAAGAGTTCGGCGTCGACCGAGAGGTTGGTCTTGTAGGCCTCCCACAACGGGCCGGACGGCGGCTGGCCTTTGACCGACTGGTAGAACTCGGGGAACGACATGATGCCCTTGCCCTCGACCACCTTGGGGGCGCTGAAATTCTTGCCGTCAAAGCTCGGGTCGTACCAAATCGGCATCACCTGGCCGGTCTTGGTCAGGCTCGGCTCGACGATGCCGAAATAGCCGGGCGTCGATTCCGAATGCATGTTGATCTCGCCGTTCTGCAGGGCGAGCCGCGCGCGGTTGCTGGAGCGGTAGCCGGTGACATAGCGGTATTTCAGGCCGAGCATGTCGAAGGTCAGGCGCTGCAGCAGGTCCTTCGACGAATCGGCGCCGAGGCCGCCCATCACCAGCCCTTGCGCCTTCATGAGGTCGGCCGCCACTTTCATGCCGGGCGGCACGTCGGTGCGCACGTAATAGACGACATTGCCGGGCTGATAGCCGATGAAATCGTAGGTGCGGAAATCGACGTGGAATTTGCCGGGATCGACCAGATAATTCCACGACGTGCCGGTGAAATAGCCGAACATGCTGCCGTCGCGCGGGCCGACCTCGCCCAGATAGGTGGCGCCGACCATGCCGGCGGCGCCGTCCTTGTTCTCGACGATGACGTTGGGATGGCCGTCGATGTGCTTGACGATGTGCTTGGCGAGGAGCCGGCCCTCGATGTCGGTCGGGCCGCCGGACCCGAAGTTGATCAGCAGCGTGAGCTGCTTGCCCTTGTAGAACGGCTCTTCGGCGCGGGCGGCGGTGACGACGGCCAACAGTGCGCCGATCAGGCAGAGCAGCTTCCGCAGCATTCCGTTCCTCCCATTTTCACCGCCCGCGTACGAGCTTGGACGCTCAGCCTAGCGGAAGCGCCCCCTCACCCCAACCCTCTCCCGCACGCGGGAGAGGGAGGCGCGAGCGGCGGCGCGCAGCGCTCACTTCTCGGCTTTTTTCATGTAGTCCAGGATGAAGTTGCGCATATCGTCCGGCACGGTGAGGCGCTCGCGCACTTCCTGGTCCATGTCGTCGCTCACCTCGTAGTGCGGCACGAACTGCATCGCCTTCATGGCGTCGGCGGCGTAGTCCTTGTCGTCGTTGAGCGCGCGCAACGCCTTGCGCAAGGCCGCAACGGCAGCCGGCGGCGTGCCGGGCGGCATGACGATCAGGCGCTGCAGCTGTCCGTTGATCGTCAGGTTGGTCTTGTAGGCCTCCCACAGCGGACCTGACGGCGCAGCGCCTTTGACGGCGCGATAGAAATCCGGGAACGTGGCGATCCCCGTGTGCGCCATGATCTCGTACGGCCGCAACGTCTTGCCGTCGGATGCTGGGTCGTACCACAGCGGCAGCACCTTTCCGGTCTTCACCAGGCTCGGCTCGACCACGCCGAAATAGGACGGCGAGGATTCCGAGTGCATGTTGACCTCGCCGTTCTGCAAAGCGAGGCGCGCGGTGTTGCTGGAGCGATAGCCGGTGACGTAGCGGTATTTCAGGCCGAGCATGTCGAAGGTGAGGCGCTGCAGCAGGTCTTTCGACGAATCGCGGCCAAGCCCGCCCATCACCAGACCCTGCGCCTTCATGATGTCGGCCGGCTCCTTCATGCCCGGCGGAATGTCGGTGCGGATGTAATAAACGGTGGTGCCGGGCTGATCGGCGACGAACGCGTAGTTGCGGAAGTCGACGCGAAATTTGGCGGGAGCGACCAGATAATTCCACGCCGTGCCGGTGAAATAGCCGACCATGCTGCCGTCGCGCGGGCCAATCTCGCCCAGGTAGGTGGCGCCGACGGTGCCGGCGGCGCCGTCCTTGTTCTCGACGACGATATTGGGGCGGCCGGCAATGTGCTTGACGATGTGCTTGGCGAGCAGCCGGCCCTCGATGTCGGTCGGCCCGCCCGCCGCGAAGTTGATCAGCAGCGTGAGCTGCTTGTTCTTGTAGAACGGCTCGTCGGCGCGGGCGGGTGAAACATTGAAAGCGACAAGCGCAGCGACGAAGGCGAGCACATATCTGCGCATCGCGTCCCTCCAACTGTTCACGCTCCCCTGCAGGCGAGGGTAAAAGCATCCCGCCCGTCAAAACCCGAGCGCCTGGCCCTCGATGGTGCAGCGGCGCATCAGGCGCGGCTCGTCGCGTGGAAAGTCCTTGCGCGCGTGGATCGAGCACCAATTGTCCCAGACCACGAGATCGCCGAGCCGCCATTCGTGCTCGTAGACGATCGCCGGATCCTCGGAGATGTCGAACAGCTGCTCGAGCGCGTCCTCGCTCTCCTGCGGCGAAAAGCCTTCGATGCGCGCCGACATCAGCCGGCTGACATAGAGCGCCTTCTTGCCCGTTGCCGGATGAGTGATGATGATGGGTTGCTCGTGATGCAGGATATTGTCCACCCCGACCTTGCCGAGATCGATGCGCTCGCGGCGTTTGTAGTCATGCACTTGGAGCACCTTGCGGCCTTCGAGCCGGTCGCGCAGCGGCCGCGGAATGTTGTCGTAGGCCCGGTACATGTTGGAGAAGCAGGTCTCGCCGCCCGACGAGGTGAGCTGCATCGAATAGAGGAACGTGGCGCGGTGCGGTTGCGGGTAATAGCTGGTGTCGTGGTGAAACCACATCTCGCCGTCGCCGAAGGCGCCGATCGGCTTGCCGTTCTCGACGATGTTGGTGACCATCATGAACGGCGTGTCGTACACGCCGCCGGGCGTGCGGCCATTGGCGGGGCGGCGGCGGATGTGCACCTTGCCGAAATAGCCGGCGGCGCGGACCTGGTCGTCTTCCGATAGGTTCTGATCGCGGAACACGACGACGACGTAGCGGTCGAAGGCGTCGTTGATCGCCTTGATGGTCGCGGCGTCGAGCGGCTCGCGCAAATCGACGCCATTGATCGCGGCGCCCAGCGCGGGAGAGAGCGGCTCAACCGAGATCGCCATGTCGTTTCCTCCTCGGCCGCGCTTCTTGGACGCGTTCTTTGCGCTTGTTCGCGAGGTGCGCTTCTGCGTCGCTGGCGCGGCGAGCACAAGTGTAGTCCTATTGGTCCCGCTGACAAGCCGACCGCCGAGGCCGCAATGGTTCGTATCTTTATGATTGCCGCGTTCATCGCCGGGTTGTGCGCCGCGCCGGTGCGCGCCGATCCGGTCGCCGATTTCTACAAGGGTGCGGTGGTCAGCATGGTGGTGTCGACCAGCGCCGGCGGCGGCTACGACACGCTGGCGCGCGCCATCGCCCGCCACATCGGCAAGCACATTCCGGGCGCGCCGACCATCGTGGTGCGCAATATGCCGGGCGCCGGCGGCATCGTCGCCACCAATTACCTCTACGCCGCCGCGCCGCATGACGGCTCGGTGCTCGGCCTCATCCAGAACGATCCGCCGCTCGAGCCGCTGTTCGGCACCGGCGAGGCGCATTTCGATCCGACCAAGTTCAACTGGCTGGGCACGCCGAGTGTCGAGACCGCAATGGTGCTGGTCTGGCACTCAGTGCCGGTGAATTCGGTCGATGATCTGCGCAAGCGCGAGACCGCGATGGGTGCATCGGGCGCCAACTCGACGCCGGCATTCTTCGCGCGGCTGTTGAACGCCACGCTACACACGAAGATGAAGGTCATCCCCGGCTTTCCCGGGCAGAACGACGCGTTCTTGGCCATGGAGCGCGGCGAGCTCGATGGCTATCCGAGCGTGTTCTACAGCGCGCTGTCGTCGACGCGGCCGACTTGGCTGCCGGACAAACAGGCCAAGGCCATCGTCCAATACGGGTCGGAGAAGCTGAAGGAATTGGCCGACGTGCCATTCGCGCCCGATCTCGTGACCGATCCGGCCGACAAGCAATTGCTGCAGCTCGCGTTCACGCCGCTGGCGCTCGGCCGGCCGTTGCTTTTACCGCCGAACGTGCCGGCTGATCGCGTCGCCGCATTGCGCAAGGCGCTGATGGAGACGTTCGCCGATCCGGCTTTTGTGGCGGATGCGAAAAAGACCGGCCTCCAAGTCAATTCGCCACGCAGCGGCGACGAGCTGGTGCGCGTGATCGAGCGCGCCTACCACGCGCCGCCGCAAATCATCGCGCGGCTGCGCGAGCTCAATAAGCCTTAAGGCGCCGTACTACTTCGGCGCCAGCGCGTCGGCTCCCGCTTTGGCCACTTGCGCGTCCTGCGCCGAGACCGCGCCCGAAACGCCGATGGCGCCGATGATCTTGCCGTCGACGATGATCGGGATGCCGCCTTCCAATGGCGTGATGTCCTTGAGCGCCAGGAGGCGATTGCCGGCGCCGCCGCGGGCGATGGCGTCGTCGAGGTCTTTGCTCGGCCGCTTGAATTGCAGCGCGGTGCGCGCCTTGCCCTGCGACACCGTCACGGCCGACAACTGCGCGTTGTCGAGCTTGTGAAACATCACCAGGTTGCCGCCGCTGTCGAGGATGGTGATGGCGACCGTCCAGGAATTCTTCGCCGCCTCGAGCTCGGCCGCCGCCATCGCCCGCTTGGCCTGGTCGAGCGCAATCGGCGGCCCGTAGGGTGGCAGCGTCGACGATTCCACCTGCTGCGCCAGCGCCGGCGTGCCAAGCCATTGAGATGCCGCCGCGAGCGCAACAGCGCAGGCGAGCGCGAGCATTCGGATCATCTGCGAAGCCTCCTCTGCCGCTTTCGACGCGGCGCGCCGGCGGCAGAATAAGCGGCCGCCCGCCTTGGTGGAAGCAAATTGCGGCTGACGTCTCCCAGGCACCTGACGTCGGACACGGCCATCTGACTGAGACGTGACTCCTGTGGAGGCGGCGCAATCGCTATATTTGTGGCTGCCAACCAGGAGTGCCGACATGTTCTCCATCCGCAAAAAGCTCGAAATGCCGGCTGCCGACGATGCCCTGCCGGGCCGCGCCAGCCCGATCCCCACCGCCGAACGCCATTTCATCAATGGCCGGGCCCTCAAAGGCCCGTACCCGGAGGGATCCGCCAAGGCGATGTTCGGGCTCGGCTGCTTTTGGGGCGCGGAGCGCAAGTTTTGGGAGCTTGGCTCGGGTGTCCTCGTCACGGCGGCCGGCTATGCGGGCGGCTTCACGCCCAATCCCACTTACGAGGAAGTGTGCAGCGGGCGCACCGGCCACAACGAAGTGGTGCTGGTGGTCTACGACCCGAAGAAAATCTCCTACGATCGCCTGCTCAAGATTTTCTGGGAAAGCCACGATCCGACCCAGGGTATGCGCCAGGGCAACGACGTCGGCACGCAGTACCGCTCGGGCATCTACGTGTTCACGCCGGAGCAGCGCGTCGCTGCCGAAGCTTCCAAAGCGGCCTACGACAAGGCGCTCGCCGCCCAGCGCATGGGGCCGATCACCACCGAAATCCGCGACGCGCCGCCGTTCTATTTCGCCGAGGATTATCATCAGCAATACTTGGCCAAGAATCCGCACGGCTATTGCGGGCTTGGCGGCACCGGCGTGAGCTGCCCGATCGGCACCGGGGTCGCGGCATAAAGGCCACTTCTGCGCCGCCGCGCTCGCGTCATCCGCGGCCGGTGAGGCTTTGTTAACCATACCGGGCGTTAATCGGCTTGCGTTCGATGAACCGGGCCGGATGGCGTATGCGGGTCAGTCGCTCCTTACTGTTCTTATTGGCTTGCATTTTCGCGGTCGCCGGTTGCGCGCAACTGCCGGCGGCGCGTTTCGTGGCGGCGCCGCCTGTTCCCGCTGCAGCGCCTGCGACCAGCATCGACACGTTGGCGTATGGCGCGCCGCGCCCGCCGGTCGCCGCCGTGCCGGCACCAGCACCGGCTTCGGGTAACCGCGGCCTGTTCGCAGCAATTGGGCCGCAGCCTCATCCGGTCGCCGCCGTGCCGGCGTCCGCGCCGGCAGCAGGCAACCGCCCGCTCTATGCAGCAGCGCTGCCGCTGCCTCCGCCGGCGGTCGTTGCCGCGCCGCGATACGCTCCAACGATCAATGCCGCCGCCTACGCGCCCGTGGCGGCGCATACCGCCTACACGCTGGATTCGGGTGACCGGTTGCGCGTCGTGGTATTCGGCCAGGACGGCCTGTCCAATTCGTATCTGGTCGACGCCAGCGGCCACATCGCCATGCCGTTGATCGGCTCGGTGTCGGCGCGCGGCCTGTCCACCGACGAATTGTCGAGCCGCATCGCCGAAAAACTGCGCCAAGGCTTTGTGCGCGAGCCGCATGTCGCGGTCGAAGTCGAGGCTTACCGGCCGTTCTTCATTCTCGGCGAGGTGACACAGCCCGGCCAGTATCCGTATGTGGCCGACATGACCGTGGAGACCGCGGTCGCCATCGCCGGCGGCTTCGGGCCGCGCGCCTACCGCCAGACCGTCGTGGTCACCCGCACGGTCCGCGGCCAGCAGGTGCGCATGACCGTGCCGCCCGGCTTCCCGCTGCGGCCCGGCGATACGGTCAACGTGCAAGAGCGCTGGTTCTAAGGCAGAGCAGAAAACACGAAATCAGAAGCCGGAAAGCGGCGAGCTTCCCGGCTTCGATTGTTTGCGTCGCGGCCTCTGCGTTCTGATTACTTCTTCACGTTCTTGGCCAGGAACGCCATCGAGCGCTGCCAGGCGAGCTTGGCGGCGGCTTCCTGATAGCTGCCGCGTTCGTCGCAGTGGAAGCCGTGCTGTGCGTCCGGATAGACGTAGATCTCGCAATCGCCGCCGCGCTTCTGCTTGATCGCGTCGACGTCGCTCATCGGGATCGAGGCATCCTTCTCGCCGAAATGCATCTGGCACGGCACCTTCGGCTTTTCGTCGGCGTTCTTGGCGATCTGGCCGCCGTAATAGCAAACCGCGGCGGAGAGGCCGTTGAGCTTGCAGGCCGACAAAAACGAAATGGTGCCGCCCATGCAGAAGCCCATGATAGCGACCGGGCCGTCCTTCTTCAGTTCGTCGATCGCGGCCTGCACGTCGCGCAGCATCGCGCCCCAATCCGGATTGGCGACAAACTTGCGCGCAGCGGCGATCTCGTCCGGCGTGTAGCCGGATTCGAAATTCGGCTGCTGCCTGTCGAACACTGCCGGCGCCAGGGCCGCATAGCCTTCGCTCGCCAGCCGGTCGCAGACCGCGCGGATGTGATGGTTGACGCCGAAGATTTCCTGAATGACGACGATGCCGCCCTTGGCCGGCCCGCTGGGATTGGCGCGATAGGCGCCGAGCTTGAAACTGTCCGAAGCGGTGAGGGTGAAATGCTGACCCAAGATGATCCTCCTTTGACTGAACGGAAACGACCTCGGCGGTGAGGCTAAAGTGCCGACCGGTCGGCCCACCATACACCGCCAGACTGAGGCGTTGGAATGGTGCCGGAACCGAACGGCCGCCGCCGCTCGGCACCAAGCTGCGTTCTGCGGCTCGATCAGCGCGAAACGACGATGAAGTCGGTCCCGCTGCTGCCGGTTTCCGGGCCAAGGCCCTGATCCGAGACCACCAGCGAGGAGCCGGGCACGATCAATTGCGAGATCTGGTCGATCACGTCCTGCGGGATGTCGATGCGGGCGAGCGCCTGGTCGGCTGCTTCCGGCACCGCCTGTTCGACCACGCGCTCCTGTACGCGTTGGCGGTGCGGCCGGCCGTAATAGTCGCGCACGGTTTTCCAGTGTTCCACCGTCCGTGTCGCTTCACCGGGCAGCGAGATGACGTTCCAGCGCAATGCGGAATGATCGGGCTGCCAGTCCAGCGCCGTGAAGACGTGGGTGCCGAGCGGGCGCTCGGGATGGTCGATTTTTACCGGCGCTTCGAACACCGGCATAAAATTCTGCCGCACGAAAATCTTGCCCGCCTTGCGGCTGACGAAGATCGCGATCGGTCCGGCGCTGCCTCTGGCGACGCTGCCGGGCTTGACCAGCGGCAGCGGCACGTCTTCCAGAGCGATCGGCGCGGTGATGTTGGCCGGCGCCCCAGCCTGGGCGGTGGCGGCGTTGTCCGGTCCCTGCGGCTTTGGCTGCGCCATGCCGGCCCCGGTTGCCTCGGTGGGCGCGGACGTGAGCGGCACCTGAGCTGCTGCCGCATCCGGCGCCGCTTCAGCCTTCACGGCCTCAGTGTGCGCGGGCTCGGTCTGCGCGCCGCGCAGTGCCGGCGCGGGTTGGCCCGCGGCGCCATTTCCGACCGCGGCAGCCGGCGGCACGAGCGGCGCGGGCGCATCGGTTTTCGTGCCGGTGCCGGTCTGCGCGGTCTCGATCGGTTTGGGCAGCGCTGCGGTGATCAGCTTGTCCTTGTGGACGAACAAATGCGGGTCGCTGAATTCGACCGGTCGTAATTCCGACCGCGCGATGATCACCCGCATGCCCATGGTGGGCAGTTGCCAGAGCCGGGCGGCGAAATCGTGCGGCATGCGAATGCAGCCGTGCGATGCCTGATGGCCGACGCCCGGGCCTTCGTGCAGCGCTACGCCTGACCAGGTGATGCGCTCCATGAAAGGCATCGGCGCGTTGCTGTAGATATTCGAATGATGATAGCGGTCGCGCTGAATGACGCTGAACACGCCGAGCGGGGTGAGATGTCCGGGGACGCCGGTCGCCACCGGCACATCCATGATGTGTTTGCCGTCGCTGTAAAAGTGCAGCCGCTGCTGGCTGATCGAGATGATGGCCTGCATCGGACCCTTCGGCATCCCGCCGAACGGCTCTTTGCTCGCATGTTCCTTACTCGCGTGTGCAGCCAAGTGGTGCGGAGGCCGGTGCCCGATGCCGAAATAGTATTGGGCCGATGCCGGCGTAGCGGCAAGCGCCAGTCCGAGTAGCCACACATTGCCGAGCAGGATGGTCTTCATTCGGCGACCCGATACGGGGCCGCCCCGGACATCTTGGTGTTGCAATTTGGCAACCTTTGCTGAAACGAGTCGGTTATTTGACGGACAAATCATACTGCACACGCCAGCCCCCTGCATATCAGCCAGCCGCCAATCATGCGAAATATCCCCGATTAGGGGAATCAAAAAAACGTTGGCTGCCACCCGCCGAGCGGCGGTGGGTCAGATTAACCACAGGCCGGCTTCAGTCCGCGCGCTCTCGCCCCGGGAGCGCAAAGGCCTGCGCCAGCAGCTCGTAGGAGCGCCGGCGCGCGGCATGATCGTAAACCGCCGTCGTGACCATTAGTTCATCGGCGCGTGTGGTTTCAGTAAGGCGCAACAACCGGTCCTTCACTGCCACAATGCTGCCCACGATGAGGCGGGCGCGGTAGCGCGCGATGCGCTCGCGGTCGATCGGCGTGTAATCGTAGGCGGCGGCTTCCTCCGGGGACGCGAGCGCCGCGTATTCGCCCTTGGCGCGGCGGATGTGATGCAGGTCGGCGCTGAGCGCGAGCCGCTCCGCCGCGGCGTCGCTGTCGGCGGCGATCACCGCTGCGCCCAGGATGGCGTACGGCTCCGTCATGGTGGCGGATGGCTTGAAATGTTCGCGATACGACAGCATCGCGCTCTCGGCATCGTAATCGGAAAAATGATGAGCGAAGGCAAAGCCCATGCCGACAGCCGCCGCCAGCTCGGCGCTGTAGCCGCTCGATCCCAACAGCCAGATGGGCGGCAGCGCCACGTCGGCGGGCACCGCGCGCACCTTGCGGAACGGATGGCCTTCCGGATAGCCGTTGCGCTCGAGCAGCAGCAGCTCCTGAAAGCGTTCGAGAAAGTCGTCGCCTTCGCGCGCGTCCTGCCGGTTGCGCAGCGCATAGGAGGTGACCGGATCGGTGCCGGGCGCGCGGCCGAGCCCGAGATCGATGCGGCCGGGAAACAGCGCCTCCAGCACTTTGAAGCGCTCCGCCACCATCAAGGGCGCGTGGTTCGGCAGCATCACGCCGCCGGCGCCGACGCGCATGTGGCGCGTCACCGCCGCGATCTGGCCGATCATGATCTCCGGTGCGGAGCTGGCGATGTTCGCCAGATTGTGGTGCTCGGCGACCCAATAGCGGTTGTAGCCGAGCCGCTCCGCAAGCTGCGCCAGATCGAGCGAGTTATGAAGCGCGGTCGACCCGGGCGTGGCCGTGGTCACCGGCGAGACATCGAGAACGGAAAGTGGAATCACACGTAACAATCCGGCGCTGTGCAAAGCGCCATCTTAAGGGTTCTTCGAGCGCAGTTCTACGCGCTGCGAAATGCTTGAGAACGGCCGCGCCTATTGCGGGCTCAACTGCGCACCGAACGTATTGCCGAAGCCGGTGTTCGTCGCCGTCGTCTTGGCTCCGGCCCGGCGTCGGGTCGGGCGCTGAAATTCGGGCGCGGACTGAAAGACCGGATTCTCGAAAGTGTTGGCGGCTTGAGCCGATGACGCTGCGGGAGCGTGGCCCCGCCGCGCGATGCGTTTTTTGACGGGATGGCGGGGCTGTGGGGGAGCGTGCGCGACTTTGTGCGGTTTCTTGGCCGCGGGCTTGCGCACGATCTTCGGCAACGGCTTGGCGTGCGGGGCCTTCGCTTGAGGTGCCGCCGCCTGGGGTGTTGCCGTCTCGGGTGCCGCGGCGTTCGGCACGCTGCCGGTGATCTCGGCAGGCGGAGCCGCCGGCGGTTCTGCCGTGCCGGGAGCAATCGCCGCAAGCACAGGAGCGCCGCCGGCGGGCGGCGGCTCGCCGGCCTGCGCGGCGGTGTCGTGCGCCGGCACAGCTTGCGGCGGTTCGGCTTCGGCTGGCTTCGCGACTGCGGCGGCCGGCGTTTGCTGCTCGGGCACGGCTGCAATCGCGGCTGGCGCTGCCGCGGGTTGCGCTGGAGGACCGTTGGCGGCGTCACTGCTGACGGCAGGGGCGGGGATCTCTTGGGCGGGCGCGACGCTCGCGTCGGCATTCGCGGGCGTCGCCACGTCGATCGGTGCGGCCGCATTGGCGGGCGGCGGTACCGGAGCTTGAGCAATCGGTGCGGCCACGTCATTCGCCACCGCTGCGATCGGCACGGGCGCAGCGGGCGACGGAGCGAGTGCCGTCTGTGCTGCGGCGTGACTTGCCTGATTATCGCTATTGAGCGTGTCGTTATTGAGCGCGCCCGCCACGCCGTCGTTCGACGGCGCCGGTGTTTCGATCGCGCGCTCGGCAGGTTGTTGGGCGGCCGGCACGCCGACGATGGCGATGCCGGCCGACGTATCGATTGCGGGCGCCGGCACGTTGAGCGATGGGCTCCACGAAATCGGTACGGGCCGCGACGCATTGTTTCCGGCGACGAGCCGCAGCGGTGCGCTCTCGCTGGTCAAGCGGTTGAGCGGCTCACGATTGACGCGCAGCGTGGCAAACACGCCGAATTCGCAGCTCAGCACCAAGAGCGCGATGAACAGCGTCCCGATCAGCAGCCGGATATTGGGAAACATGCGACCTCGCAGAACGCCCGCGCGCGATCCTCAGGATTCAACACGCGTCACCATCAAATCGCCGCGAGGCACTTGGGCCGACCAGCAGCCGGCCGATGCAACCGAATCAAATGATCCTGCCGACATTAGCTCAATCGCAAAAAAGCCGCCGCAAATTTTGCGGCGGCCCAATTCGTGCGACGGCAATGTCAGCGCTTGCTGCGCCGACGCCGCCTGACGTCAGTGGCTGACCGGACCTTGCGCCGACGGCGTCCCCTGCGCCGACGCCGTTGCCGGAGCGGAGCCCGGCAGCACCACGACGCGGGTGCCGACCTGCACGCGGCTGTACAGGTCTGCGATGTCCTCGTTGGTCAGACGGATGCAGCCCGAAGACACGAACGACCCGATGGTCGACGGCTGGTTGGTGCCGTGAATGCGGTAGAGCGTGTTGCCGAGATAGAGCGCGCGCGCGCCGAGCGGGTTGCTCTCGCCGCCGGCCATGAAGCGCGGCAGGTAGGGCTGGCGCTCGATCATTTCCTTGGGCGGAAACCAGTCCGGCCATTCTTTCATGCGGCTGATGCGCTCGGTGCCGGTCCAGGTAAAGCCCTCGCGGCCGACGCCGATGCCGTAGCGCATCGCCTTGCCGTGACCCATGACGAGGTAGAGGTAGGTGTGCGGCGTATCGACGATGAGCGTGCCGGCCGGCTCGGTGGTGACGTAGTCGACCAGCTGCCGCTGGAATTGCGGCGGCAGCTGCTTGCGCGGGCCTTGCTCGGGCTGGTCCTCGGGCGGCAGCGCCGCGATGATATTCGGATTGGCTGGCGGCGGGCTTGCGGCCGGCGGGGGCTGTACGCTGCCGGTCGCTTCCGCAGGAGCCGGACCGCCGATCGCGCCAGGCGGCCGCAGGTCAAGCCCGCCTTGAGCGGGCAGCGGCTGCGGCGGAAAGCGGTCGTCGGGATCGCCGTACGGTTGGGCGCCATACGGCCGGCCCTGCGGCGGATAGGCTTCGCTCTGCTGAACCGGTGGCGGCGGCGCGCCATAGCCGTACGGCGCGCCGTTTTGGCCGGGGACCGCGCCGGGCGGTGGCAGCGGCGCGCTCGAATACGATTGCGGCGGGTAGCCGGGCGGCGGCGGCGGATAGCCGGGCTGTTGCTGCGGGTAGGCCTCATAGCCGGGAGGCGGTGGCGGATAGTACTGCGCCGATGCTGCGCCGATGGAACCGGCGAGGGCCAACGCTGTCACGGTCAGGCTGATACAGGCGCGCAAGGCAGATCCCCCAAACACCCCCGGAGAAAACACCATCCTCTTGTGCGTACAAGATTGGGCGGCAACAAGGCAATATGGTTGCAACTCGCGCCGCATCGGACGGCCCGTCAGGCGGTAGGAATGTTCGTCCGCATTGGGTAAACGATCCACTAATGGGAACGCGTGGGCTTGATCCGGCGCCCGCGACCCGACACATAATTCGTGGCTGCAGGCCGCCTGCGTGAAGCGCGGCCCGCAGATGAGGGACCGGTCCAACTCGCCGCACAAGGAATTGCCGGATGCCATCCGTGAGCGACTGGAAGATTCCGTCCGCCTCCCAACCCAAGGCCGACGACTACGGCTATGATCTCGAACATGTGTTCGGCGCCATGGTCGGATTGCGCTCGATCATTCCGGCCGATGCCTTCACGGCCGAAACGCTGGGCACCGAGCGCGCCGGCCACGGCGTTTTCATCCGCGACAACGGCCTCGTTCTGACCATCGGCTACCTGATCACCGAGGCGGAAACGATCTGGCTCACCCTGGCGGACGGCCGCTCGGTGCCCGGCCATGTGCTCGGCTACGACCAGGAAACCGGCTTCGGTCTCGTTCAGGCGCTTGCCAAGCTCGACGTGCCGGCGCTCGACATCGGCGAGTCGTCGGCCGCATCGATCGGCGAACGGGTCGTGGTCGCCGGCGCCGGCGGTCGCCCCCGCTCGGTCGCCGCCCGCATCGTCGCCAAGCAGGAATTCGCCGGCTACTGGGAATACGTGCTCGACGAAGCGATCTTCACGGCGCCGGCGCATCCGAACTGGGGCGGCACCGCCCTGATCGGGCCGGAAGGCGATCTGCTCGGCATCGGCTCGCTGCAGCTGCAGCACGTCGTCGACAAGGGCCAGCCGCAGAACATCAACATGATCGTGCCGATCGATCTGTTGAAGCCGATCCTCGACGATCTGCTCAAGACCGGCCGGCGCTCGGGACCGCCGCGGCCGTGGCTCGGCCTCTACGCCACCGAAGTCGAGAGCCGCCTTGTCGTCGTCGGTCTCGCCGACCGCGGCCCGGCCAAGAAAGCCGATCTGCGCAACGGCGACATCGTGCTCTCGGTCGCCGGCAAGGAGGTGCGCGACCTCGCCGGCCTGTTCCGCCGCATCTGGGCGCAAGGCCAAGCCGGCGTCGATGTGCCGCTCACCATCTATCGCGACGGCTCGACCATGGACGTGCGCATCAAGTCGAGTGAGCGCAATCGCTTTCTCAAAGGGCCGAGCTTGCATTAGACGGCGCTTGCTCGCGCTGTTCAAATAACGCGCGCAATCCCTCACGATACGTCGGATATTGCAGCATGACGCCGAGTTCGCGCTTGAACTTGTCGTTCTTCACTCGTCGGCACTCCTGCCAAAAACTTTTGGCGAGCGGCGACATCGCTCGTGCGGCGTCTTCGTAGGCGATTTCCGGCGGCGGTGGCGCGCCGAGGAGCTGCGCGGCGAAGATGAGCGGATCGCCGGACGGCGACGGCTCGTCGTCGGCGACATTGAAAATACCGGAGGCCTTGCGCGCCAAGGCGGCATCGATGGCTTGGGCGATATCGTCCACATGGATGCGGTTGAAGATTTGGCCCGGCTTGACGATGCGGCGCGCATCGCCGCGTGCGATCTGGGTCAGCGCGTTGCGGCCGGGCCCATAAATGCCGGCGAGCCGCAGAATGCCGACGGCGATGCCGCGGCGCTTGCCAAGATCCTGCCACGCCTGCTCGGCCGCGAGCCGCTTGCGGCTGCGTTCGGAGCTCGGCAGCGGCGGCGTGTTCTCATCCACCCAGTCGCCGCGGCGGTCGCCATAGACGCCGACGGTGGAGAGATAGACGACCGAACGCAGCCGCGACGTGTGCTCAAACGCGTTGCCGCAGGCGCGCAGCGTCGGATCGCCGGTTTCGTCCTGCGGGATCGAGATCAGCGCCGCGTCGGCTTGGCCGACGGCGTGAAGAAGTTCGGGCGAAGCGGAATGACCATCGAACATCAGCGCCTTGAGCCGGCCGGCGAGCCGTGCGTTGAGCACGGCGGCGCGTTCGGCGCCGCGCACTGTGGCGACGATGCGGGCAAAGCCGTCGCCGTAAAGGCCGACGAAATGTTCGGCCGAATAGCCGAGACCGAAGCAGATCAGGTTGCTCATTGACGCGCCTCGTCGGCTTCGCCGAGTGCCGCCCTCCATTCGTCGATCACCTGCGCGTCTGGCTCCCGGGCGCGATAACATTCGGCGCAACGCGCAAGCCGCGTGCGGTCGAGTTGCCCCAGCGCCCAGACGGCGGCGCCGCGCACCAGCGGTGCAGGATCATCCAGCAACCGTTCGACTGTTCCCGCAAGCGATGCATCGCCGGAATTGCCGATCGCGATCAGTACATTGCGCACGAACCGCGCGCGGCCGGTGCGCTTGACGGGACTCTTGGCAAACAGCGCGCGGAACGCAGCGTCGTCGATCTGCGCCAAGTCGGCGAGGAGCGGCGCCCGCAGGTTTTCCCGCGCCGCCAGTTTCATCTCCCGGCCGGCCTTGGCGAATTTGTTCCAGGGACAGACGGCGAGGCAATCGTCGCAGCCATAGATGCGGTTGCCGATCAGCGGCCGCAGCGCGCGTGGAATCGGGCCTTTGTGCTCGATGGTCAGGTACGAGATACAGCGCCGGGCATCGAGCCGGTACGGCGCCGGAAACGCGGCAGTCGGGCAAATATCGAGACAGGCCTGGCAGCTGCCGCAATGGTCGATCTCGGCCTCGTCGACCGGCAGATCGAGCGTGGTGAAGATGGCGCCGAGAAACAGCCACGAGCCGAGCTCGCGCGACACCAGATTGGTGTGCTTGCCCTGCCAGCCGATGCCGGCGGCCTGCGCCAGCGGCTTTTCCATGACCGCGGCGGTATCGACGAACACTTTCACGTCGCCGCCGGCCGCGTCGATCAGCCAGCGGGCGAGCGTCTTGAGCCGCGGCTTGATGATGTCGTGATAATCGTCGCCGCGCGCGTAGACCGAGATGCCGCCGCGGTCGCGCTCCTTGAGGAGCGTGCGCGGATCTTCGTCCGGCCCGTAATTGAGACCCAGCATGACGATCGAGCGGACGTCGGGCCAGAGCACGCGCGGGTCGCCGCGCCGCTCGGCATGCGCCGCCATCCAGATCATGTCGCCGTGCGTGCCGGCATCGAGGAATGCGCGCAGCCGTTCCGCCGCCAGCGGGATGGCGTCGGGCCGCGCGACGCCGACGACGTCAAAACCGAGCGCGCGCGCTTGCGCGGCGAGTTCGCGCTTGAGCGCTTCCGGCGTCAGAAATCGAGATTGGCGTAGCTCGGCGACGGCGCCAGGCCCGGCACGGTCTCGTTGAGCAGCGTGCGGAACGAGGGTCGCGACTTCACCCGCGCGTACCAGGCTTTCGCTGTCTCGTCTTCGTCCCACGGCACATCGCCCAGATAATCGGCGGTCGACAGATGCGCCGCCGCCGCCAGATCCGCATAGGTCAGGCTGTCGCCGGCGAGCCAGTCGCGGCTGCGGATCAGCCAGCCGATATAGGCAAGATGGTACTTAATATTGCTGCGCGCCGCACGCAGCGTCTCGGTGTCCGGGGGGCCGCCGCCCTGGGTCATGGGAATGTAGCGCTTATAGACGCGTTCCATGACCAGCGCGCCGGATACTTCCTCGTAGAATTTGTCATTGAACCAGCCGGTCAACCGCCGCACCTCGATGCGGCCGCCGGGTTCCTGCGGCAAGAGCCGCTGCCGCGTCAGGCTTGCGCCGTGGATCTCGTCCAGGTACTCGGCGATCACGGCGGCGCCCGGAACCGGCGGCATGCCCTCTTCGAGCAGGACCGGCGTGGTTCCGGCCGCGTTGAGCTTGAGAAATTCGGTGCGCCGTTCCCAGGTCCGCTCCTCGACCAGCCGCGGCACGAGCGACATTTCCTCGAGCGCGAGCCGCACAAAGCGCGAATGCGGACAGAACGGATGATGCAACAGCGTCAGCATGCCGGTGCGCGCATGAACGGCTTCGCCCCTGTGGACAGTGTGGCGGTGGATCGAACAGGCCGATGGTTAGAATTCGGTTACCGGAGGGCCAACACCTATAGGGCAAGCGCTGTGGCAGGCAACCTGTGCATTGGGCAAGGCCGGTTCTTGCCGGAAAACGGCGGCTGCGCCACAAGTCCGTCGCAAGGCTGCGGCAAGCCTGCTCCGATTCGATCCGGGCGCCGCGGTGGCCCCAAAGAATTCCGCTGATTCCGTCCTGGAGTTCCCATGCATTTGGACCTGATCAAGGCGGCCTTCCTCGGCATCGTCGAGGGGCTCACCGAATTTATTCCGGTGTCCTCGACCGGCCACCTTCTCCTGGTCGGCCACTTCCTCGGCTTCGACGACGAGGCGTTCGGCAAATCGTTCGACGTTTTGATTCAGCTCGGCGCCATCCTGGCGCTGCTGTCGATCTATTTCGGGCGGCTGTGGAAGCTCTTCATCGGCCTGTTCACCGATCGCGAGGCGCAGCGCTTCGTCGCCGGCGTGCTGATCGCGTTCTTTCCCGCCATGGTGCTCGGCGCACTGTTCTACGGCATCATCAAGAGTGTGCTGTTCAACGTCTGGATCGTCTGCGCCATGTTCGTGCTCGGCGGCTTCGTGCTGCTGTGGATCGATCGGCTTGATCTGAAGCCGCGCTATCACGACGCCACCAAATTCTCGCTGCCGATGTGTCTGGGCATCGGCGTCATCCAATGTCTCTCGATGGTGCCGGGCGTATCGCGCTCCGGCGCCAGCATCGTCGGCGCCATGCTGTTCGGGGCCGACAAGCGCGCCGCCACCGAGTTCTCGTTCTGGCTGGCGATGCCCACCATGGTGGGCGCCTTCGCCTTCGAGGCGTTCAAGAACCGTCACGAATTCGCCGCCGGCAACAATGCGCTCCTCATCGCGGTCGGCTTTGCGGTGTCGTTCGTGTGCGGCTGGTTCGTGGTCAAGACGCTGCTCGGCTACGTCTCGCGCCACGGCTTTGCGCTGTTCGCCTGGTGGCGGATCGTCGTCGGCGTGCTCGGCCTGATCGCGCTGGCGCTGGGGTTTTGATCCTCGATTAGACTGCGGCCGGCTGTTTCCGCTCATTCCCGCGAAAGCGGGAATCCAAAAGGTTGAGAAGAGCTGGGTCCCCGCTTTCGCGGGGACGAGCGGAAGTCGAGCCTACACCATGTGCGGGTCGAACTGGCCGGTCTTGCGGAAGCGCCACAGATAAGTCGGCACGATGTTCGCGATCGTTTCCGGCACGATGCCGAGGCCTTCCAGCGTGCGCCCCTGGCGCCGGGCGTCTTCGGACACGATCGTGTCGTGCTTGAGCAGCTCGACCTGATCGGGCGTGATCGGCGGCTTCGGCAGAAATTGCGCGACCAGCGCCTGCGCTTTCATCGCCCCGAACGGCACCGGCACCAGCAGCCGGCGCCGCCTGATGGTGGCGAGGATGAACTCCATGATCTCGCGGAACGTGCGCACGTCCGGCCCGCCGAGCTCGTAAATCGTGCCGGGCTTGGCGGCGCCGTCGACTGCGCGCGCGATCGCCTCGCCGACGTCGCCGGCGAATACCGGCTGGAAGCGCGTATGCCCGCCGCCGGGCAGCGGCAGCGCCGGCAAAAACCGCGCCAGCGCGGCGAAACGGTTGAAGAAATCGTCCTCGGGTCCGAACACGATGGACGGCCGCATGATGACGGCTTGCGGCTGCGCCGCCAGCACGCAGCGCTCGCCCTCGGCCTTGGAGCGCGCATAGTGCGACGGCGAAGCCGCATCGGCGCCGATCGCCGACACATGGACGAGCGGGATCTCGGCTGCTTTCGCCGCTGCCGCCACCGCTTCGGCGCCCGCGACCTGCACCGCATCGAAGCGCTGATTGCCGCGCTCGAACAGGATGCCGACCAGATTGACCGCGGCATCGGCGTCGCGTAGCGCCGCGGCGACCGAATCCGCAAAGCGCAGATTGGCCTGCACGGCGTGGATCTGGCCGACCTTGCCCATCGGCCGCAGATGGCCGGTGAGCTCCGGCCGGCGCACCGCAACGCGGATGCGATAGCCCCGATGGGCGAGCGCCCGCACCACGTGCCGGCCCAAGAATCCGGAGCCGCCGAACACCGTGACCAGCGTCTCGATCGTGCTTTTCACCGCCATCGGCGCGCCAGATACCGCAAGGTCTTGGCGCTGTATAGGGCCCGCGCGGCGGCCAATGCGCGCTGCCCCCGGCGCGGTCCACCGCAATTTTCCTTCGTCATACGCGGGCTTGACCCGCGTATCCATGCTGACAAACGGGGCGCGCAAGCGTTGCGGGATTTCGCCGTCCGGCTTCAATTGACAACAACCGGACCGCTCCGTACCTATCCGCCAAGGCCCAGGTGGCGGAATTGGTAGACGCACTAGTTTCAGGTACTAGCGGGTAACACCGTGGAGGTTCGAGTCCTCTCCTGGGCACCAACATTCTGCACCACCACAATCCGCGAATTTCTGGGTACGATTCTGGGTGGCTTCCTTCTACTCATGAAAGGCGTGCCCGATGCCTCTGATGCCGCTTCGCGTGCAAATGCAAAGCCAAAAGAAAAGCCGTACAAGCTCTCTGTTGTTGAGCCGCACACAAGGGAGATCGGAATAAAAAATAAATCTGGTGACATTTTGCACTCATTGAGGCCCAAACACACTTAGGCGCGCAAGGGTCGGAAAACAGTTATTTTGCGACCCTTCGGAAATGGCTCTACTGAGCCATGTTCCCCGACCGGTATTGATGCTGTGGATTGTTAATCAATTCGCCCTTTAATTGAATCCATGCGGCTCATGATAAATTCCGTCGTCCTGGCCCTGGTTGCCGTTGCGCTCGCGGCTGCCGCCTATGCAGAGCTGGTGCTCGATGTCCGCACGCCTCGTTCGACGCTGGTCGAGAGCTACTTTGTCCAGGCGGTAATGGACTGGCAAGCTCAAACCCTCGACAAGGCCATGAAGGCGAAGTATGGGCCGAATGCGGAGACCAAACTCGAATTGGGGCCGCTTCGGGCGGTGATCACATTGGATGGCAAGGTCGTCCACGAAGCGCCACTTTCCGAAATGTTCGAGGGCGTCCGTGCGTCTTTCGAGATCGGAGCTTCCGGACAACTGATTGAAGAAAGAATGTTTCCGATCTGGTTCGCGGTTCCGTCACCGCCGGATCATTCGTCCGCCATGGTAAGGCGCCGCTACTTCCTGGACAGCCATGTGGGCGAAAAGCGCCTCGAGAACTACGTGGGCGACGGCCCGTGCGTGGTGCTCGCGGCGTCCGATCTCGGGAGTGTCGGCGCGGCAGTGCGCCTCGAGAGCGTCACGTTCTGCGTCGTCGAGTGGACGGGGAGCCACCCGGCTTCGATGTTGATCGGCGCTCCGCTGACGGATGGCGGTCCCTTGGTGCGACCGTTCAGCCGGCGCATCTGCCGCAGCCTTGCGGCGCTCGCGCTCAGGAAGCTCACAGCCGCCCGCTCGCAAGCAGTCCAATATGCCGGGTGCATGCTGTTCGACCGCGCAGGCTTCGTCGACGGTCCCGGCGCTCTCTACGGCTTCGTCGACGACTTCCAGGTTCATGTCTACGAGGTCTTGCGTACGGGGGAGCTCGCTCTGATCGGGCATCGGTGGTGTGAGCGCCCAGCTTCGATCCCGGCGCTCATAAAATGCATTCTTTGATCGTTGGAAGACGTCTCAGACGCCTGCGGCGTCAGTTAACGGATCAACTATCCCCGGAGCCGCAGACCGACTCGCTGGCGGCCGACTTGGAAGTGCGGAGGTATTGACGCGTCAGCGTGGCGTGTTGAGATGTGATGCAGCCATGTCAAAGACCAGAAGCGAACAGCTGACGGAAAAGGCGGCAAACGAGCAGCGCCGCTGCCGCGCGTGGCTGCTCCGCTTCATGCAGAGCAATCAGCCCAAGTTCTTGACGAAGGTTGAGCTGCGTGACGCCGCAATGCGCGAACCCAAAGTATCCAAGAACGCGTTCGATGCGGCGTGGATCATGACAATCGAAGATACGGGCCGCCGCGACTGGTATGAACCGCTGCGCAAGCGACCGCGCATCAGCACGCCTTTCGCAAATCAGTAGGAAACTCCATCAGCCGCCCTTATCCACCTATCCCCAATTTACCGTGGGCACCGGAGGCGGTTGTCGAGGCACTAGAGTAGGAATGCGCGCCCTTACGGGCAACCAGTATCTCCATGTCAAAGTCTGCCGGGTAAGTGCACTGTCGGCTAGATATCGACGTAGGGCTATCTTCGCGGCCGTGCGGCTTTCGCCAGCAGGCGAAGCGTTCATTGCCGCGCGGCCGCTTGCTCCGCCGCCCTCACGTCGGCTTCGCTGCGGAACGTCATCACCGCGACCTTGCTGGAGCGCGCGTAGGCGAACACCAGTTCTTTGACGTTCGGTTTTTCCAGGAGCGAGATGATGCGTACCTCGGTGCCGCGTGTCGGCAGGTCGAACAGCGTCCATTTGTCGGTCGCCGGTTCGTACTTGGCGATCTGATCGGTGGTCCACAGCGAGGCCCAGACATTGTGATCGTTGTCGGGAACGGCGTGGTAGGGCTGTTCCGTCGCCGGGCTCGGGAACGGAATAAATTTCATGTCCGAAGTCTTGGTATCGATGCGCAGAAGGCTGCCGCCCCAGGAATCCGCGACCCAGATCAGGCCGAGATCGCGGTCGATGCCGATGCGGCGCGGGCCCTGCGACCACGGGAATGGCGTGCCGATATCCTTGGGCGCGTACGTCGCATAGAACTTGCGGTCCGCGTCGTTGGCGAGTTTCGCTTGTTCGGCGACCGGCGGCAGTTTCCATTCCGTTGTCTTGCCGGTTTTGATGTCGCTCTTCTCGATGGCGTCGAAAGCCATCTGGGTCCACCACGCATTGCCATCGGCGGTGCCGGCAATGCCGTAGGATGAGCCGATCCCGCCGTTCGTCGTGGTGGCGGTGACCGATCGGTATTCGGTGAATTGCGCCGTCTCGGGATCGAGCCGCAGCGCGCCGCGCACCGTCGTGCCCCAGATGTGGCCTTCGCCGTCGTAGCTGATCGTCACCGGCCCCTCGATCGGCGAGATGCCGTCGGGCGGCAGGAACACGTCGATCTTCTCGGTCTTTGGATCGATCCGCGCCAGGCCGCCGCGCGGCATCCAGACGTTGAACCAGATCATGCCTTTGGCGTCGCGCATGAGACCGTGCGCGTTGGCGGCGAGACCGTTGCGGGCCGCGACCTTGAAGAACTTGACTTCGCCGGTCTTGGCATCGATGCGGCCGACAGAGCCGCTTTTGGTCCGCGCGACCACCGCGAACCAGAGATTGCCGTCGAGGTCGGGGGCGGCATCATGCGGCAGCGAGCCGACGCGCGACGGCGTCCCCATCGTCCAGTCGCTGCCGTCGTTGGTCGACACCTTGGCGGGCAAGTCCTGGTCGGGATTGAGCGGGATGTCGTACTCGCGGAACACGACGCGCGCCGCCTCGCCTGACGGCCGCGGCCGTGCGGTGATGCGGAAGGCGCCATCATTCGGACCGCCGTCCGGACCGCGCACCTTGGCGAGATAGTGGGCCAGTTCTTTCTGATGGAAGTCGAGCACCGGATTGATCGGCGCATTGGCCCGATAGAAGCCGTAGACGTTGATCGATTTCATGGCGCCGATGATGGCGTTCCAGCCGGCTTCGTCGAAGCGGTGCTGCAGCGTGTAGCTCGGCGTATGGCAGCTGGTGCAGTTGTTGCGGAAGATCTGCTTCATCCGCAGATCGTCGCTGGTGTCGCCGGGCAGGCCGGCGAGAATCAGATCGCCAGGCATCTGGATGATCCGCTGCTCGGTATCCTTGATCGGCGCAAGCGAGAAGTTCTGCTGCTTGGCGGCGCCGAGCGCGATCTCTGCCTTCGCCGTGGCGAAGCCGATTGCCTGCGCCCACACCCGGTACTGGCCTTCGGGCAGGGCAGGGAACACGTAGGCGCCGTTTTGGTCGGTGAAAACCGTCGTGGTGATGGTCTTGCCGACTTCCTTGGCGGAGATCGTGACCCCGCTCATTTTCTCGCCAGAAGCGGAACTGACCGCGCCGTGCAGCAGGGCGTCTGCCGCGGCCGGAAGCGGGGCGCAGAGACCGAGCGCCAGACCGGCGCACAAGAGCGTCATCGGCAGACGTGTGGTGAGCGCGCGTTCCTTAGTCATTGCCTGACCTTTCCGGATTGTTGGGCTGGCCGGCAGGCGGCGCCGTCGATGTCGCCGCCGGCAGCGCCGCGACGTAGGCGGCAATCGCCCGGATCTGCTGTTGGTCGAACACATACTTGAAGCTCGGCATCTTCTGCGTGCCGTTGGTGACGAAAGCGACGATGACGTCCTCGTTGCCGCCGAACATCTTGCCGGACAGGCTCGGACCGTAATGTCCCGGCGACGTGATCTGGGTGCTGACGTGACAGACCACGCAATGCTGCGCGAACAGGGCGCGTCCCAGCTTTTGCGTTGGCGAGAGCGTCGCCTCGGCGGGGAATGGTTGGGCCGATGCGGCCGGTGCGGCGGCAGCGAGGAAAAAAGTTGCGAACAGCGTCGCGCTGCGCATGGTCCGGCATCCTCCCGACGCTGTTTTGCCGTCAGGCTACGCCCCGGTCGAGGGGAAAGGAAGTGGGCGAGGGATGAATCGCGCTGCGGAAAGCGCATGGCATGCTTGCCGAAGGCATCGCTTCGCGGATACGCGCCGGACGAAGCGCGTAGCTTCTCGTGACGCGCGGGTTGCCGCTCGCCTGGGCATCAGCCACCAAGCAACAAATAAACTCAGTGCCGGCCGGTGCCGCCTTCGACCGTCACCCAGCCGCCGACCTTGACGCAGGTGTCCGTGCCGGTGACGGCGACAAAACCGGCGCCGAATTCTTTGCAGGATTTTTTGCTTCTGGTGGCCTCGTGGGCCTTTGCAGCGGGGCGCGGCGGCGACCATTTCGAGGCGTTGGGATTGGTGAGCGTCTGCGCGGCGGCGCTCGAGATGGCGAGGCCCGCGAGCAGCGCCGATGCGGCGGCCAACAGAAATCCGGCTCGGTGGGGCGAGGTCATGCGGTTGGATGCTCGACGACGTTTATTTGCTAATGTCGGGCACATGCTGCAGCACCTGATCGATTCATTTTAGACCGGTCCACGTATCGAGGATAGCCAAACACGCCGCCGGGCAACCCATCAATTCCATGAGCGAAGCTCGTCTATTCGGCCACTGACGCCCGGTTGCTTCTTTGACGCGCCATTTTGGGTGCGATATTCACGGAAATGCGGCGAAAACGGCCGGCTGGGAACTCCTGGAGTTTCGCGGGTGAGTTGCAGATACGACGGAACTGCCGCGCAACGGACATAGAACATGACCATTCGCTTTCATCGCGGCGATTTGCCGGACTTGGCGCACTACGCGAGTGCACGGGCGGTCGCGATCGACACCGAGACCATGGGGCTCAGCCTGACGCGCGACCGGCTGTGCGTCGTGCAGCTGTCGCCGGGCGACGGTTCGGCCGATGTGGTGCAGATTGCCGCGACGCCATCCGCGGCGCCGAACCTGAAAAAGCTTCTCGGCGACCGTAACCTGTTGAAGATTTTTCACTTCGCCAGGTTCGACTTGGGCACGCTGCAGAAGACATTCGGCGTCATGCCCGAGCCGGTCTATTGCACCAAGATCGCGTCGCGGCTGGTGCGCACCTATACGGACAAGCACGGCCTGAAGGATCTGGTACGCGAGGTGCTCGGGCAGGAACTTTCCAAGCAGCAACAGCTGTCCGACTGGGGCGCCGCCAACCTCACCGATGCACAGATGTCGTACGCGGCCTCCGACGTGCTCTACCTCCATGCGCTGAAGGAAAAGCTCGACGTCATGCTGGCGCGGGAGGGTCGTGAGGCCCTGGCGGCGGCCTGTTTCGGCTTCCTGCCCGACCGGGTGCGGCTCGATCTCGCCGGTTTCGCCGGCGAGGACATCTTTGCCCACTCGTAAAGCGGCCATTTACGCTGTTGTGTCGCCAATCCGGCGGTCCCGCGGCGGCCCCGTCCGGGCCACATTCGCAGGCGACTCTTGGGCCGAAGAACCGTAAAATGCGGGTCCGGGCCGAATCGGGGCGGCGGCGGTCCGAGGGGACAATCGCTTGAGCAGTATCTCCTTCGCCGGCGAAGAGCACGGCGTTGCGTTTCCGGCACGTGCGCGCGCCAACAGCGAGCGGCTGTACCGGCGCGCGTTGCGCCACAGCCGGCAGGTGCGCCTGCTGCGCGCCTGTCTCATCGGTGCGATCGGAGTCCTGCTGGTCGGCCTTGTGGTCGACAATTACCTGCCGTCGGTCGGCGCGCTGCGGCTGCCGGGCGAGATCGGGAGTGTGGTCATCCAGGGCACCAAGATCACCATGCAGAAGCCGCGGCTGACCGGCTACACCAGCGACGGTCGGCCTTACGAATTTGCCGCCGAGGCCGCCGCCCAGGACGTCACCAAGCCGGACTTCGTGCAGCTCGAACACATCCGCTCGAAGATGGCCATGGCGGACAAAAGCTCGGTCGACCTGTGGGCGGATGACGGCATGTACGACATGAAAGGCGACATGCTCACGCTCAACAACAATATCCGCCTGGTGTCCTCGACCGGATACGAGGCGCGCTTGAGCCGGGCGGTGGTCGACGTGCGCAAGGGCAATGTCGTATCCGACACGCCGGTGTGGGTGAAACTGCTCAACGGTTCGCTCGATGCCAAACGGCTCGAGATCACCGACAAGGGCGACGTGCTTCGCTTCACCGATGTCAGCATGACGCTGCAATCGGGCAAGCACGACGGCAGCAAAGCGGACGAGCCATGAGCCAGAGATTTTGGTTTTTCGGCACTGCGGCGGCGGCGTTGCTGCTGTCGGCCGCTGCCGTAGCGCAGGGACCGAATCCCGCGCCAGGGGGTGGGCTTGCGGGGCAGAACCGGGATCAGCCGGTCCAGATCGACGCCAAGTCGCTTGAAGTCCGCGACAAGCAGAAGACGGCAACGTTTGCCGGCGACGTAAAGGTGGTGCAGGGCGACACCACGATGCGCTGTAAGACCCTCGTGGTCTTCTACGGCGAGGAGGTGGGCTTTGGCGGCGACAAGCCGGTGGTCCGCGCCAAAGCGACGGCAGGCGAAGCCCCGGGCGGGCAGAACATTCGCCGCATCGAGGCGCGCGGCGACGTCACCGTCACCAGCCGCGATCAGAATGCGAGCGGCGATCTCGGCGTTTACGACCTGCACAGCAAGACCATCACGCTCACCGGAAATGTCGTGGTCAGTCAGGGCAAGAACGTCATCCACGGCGAACGCGTCATTGTCGACACGGTGACCGGTAATGCCCGTGTCGAGGCCGCTCCGGGCGCAAGCCAAGGCCGCGTCCGCGCGCTGATCGTTCCGAACAGCGACGGCAAAGGCGGCGAATCCAATTTCATGACCATCGGTCCAGGACCAAAGCAGTGAATATGCTGCGTTTCGGGGCCGCCGGAGAGAGCGATTCATTTAGCGTTGAATCAGTGGCATCCCGCCGGACGAACATGATGCGCGGGCGCAGCGCCGGAGATCGTGGGGCTTGAGCATTCTTTCGCATTTGCGCCGTCGCCCGGCCGACGAGAGGCAAGCGCCGCTCGCCGATGACGAGGCCATCGATCTGGCCTCCATGGGCGGTGTCATCAACGGCAGCTACGTGGACATTGCGAGCCTGCCTGGGCCGGCCAAGGCGCGCGCCAAGACGCCGCCGCCGCAGTCCGATTGGCAGGAGCGCCGGTCGCCGGAGCAGCCCGCGCCGCGCCGCCGCGCCAACGGCAATGGCGCCGTACGCTCCGATCGCAAAGGCGTGCTGGTCGTCGACGGCGTCGAGAAAAGCTTCGTCGGCCGCAAGGTGGTGAAGAACGTCAGCCTCTACGTTCGCAGGGGCGAAGCCGTCGGCCTGCTCGGCCCGAACGGCGCCGGCAAGACCACCGTGTTCTATATGATCACCGGCCTCATCAACGCCGACCAGGGCAATATCGAGCTCGAGGGCTACGACGTCACCGCGCTGCCGATGTACCAGCGCGCCCGTCTCGGCATCGGCTATCTGCCCCAGGAGGCTTCGATCTTTCGCGGCTTGACGGTCGAGCAGAACATCCGCGCGGTGCTCGAAGTCGTCGAGCCGAATCGCAAGCGGCGCGAGCAGGATCTCGATGCGCTGCTGGAAGAGTTCAACATCGAGCGGCTGCGCAAGACGCCATCGATCGCGCTGTCCGGCGGCGAGCGCCGCCGCGTCGAGATCGCGCGTTCGCTGGCGACCCGGCCGAACTACATGCTGCTCGACGAGCCGTTCGCCGGCATCGATCCGATCGCGGTCGGCGATATCCAGGCGCTGGTGCGGCACCTGACCAACCGCGGCATCGGCGTGCTGATCACCGATCACAATGTGCGCGAGACGCTAGGCCTCACCGACCGCGCCTACATCATCTATTCGGGCGAAGTGCTGATGGAGGGCCAGGCCGACGATATCGTCAATAATCCGGACGTGCGGCGGCTCTATCTCGGCGAGGAATTCCGGCTTTAAGGTTTTTGACAAAATTGCCGCCGCCGGCCGCCTTGGGCGGCGCAAAAAGGTTGACGGCGGTCGATTCGAACTGCTCTACAGGGCGCCAGGAAGCAAGAATCGGACCAGTTTTGGTTCGCCCAGCTTTGGTCTGCCCTGTTTTGCCCCAATGGCCCTGACGCAAAGACTTCAGCTTCGGCAAAGCCAAGCGCTCGTCATGACGCCGCAGCTGATGCAGGCCATCAAGCTGCTGCAGCTGTCGAATCTCGATCTCGCCGCCTACGTGGACGCGGAGCTCGAGCGCAATCCGCTGCTGGATCGCGGCGCCGAAAGCGAAGCGGCGCCGGCGGAGGCGGCCGAACCGCAGGCGCATGACGCCGCCGCGAGCGATGCTTGGGGCAACGCGGAGCCAGGTCCCGACCCTCACGACGGGCAGCCGCAGCCGGCCTTCGAGAACAGCGCCAGCGACGACGCCGAGCCGATCCGGCCGCGTACTGAACTGCCGGCGGGATATTCGGAATGGGCCGGCGTCGGCTCAGGCGGCCGCGACGACAGCGAGTACAATCTCGAGGCCTTCGTGTCGGCCGAGACGACGCTGGCCGATTGGCTGCGCGAGCAATTGACGCTCGCCATTGTCGATCCGGCACGGCGCATGATCGGCCAATACCTCGTCGATCTGGTCGACGAAACCGGATATTTGACCGGCGACCTCGAAACGGCGGCGGAGAAACTCGGCACCGGCGTTGCCGAAATCGAGGCGGTGCTCGGTATTTTGCAGCGGTTCGATCCGTCCGGCGTGTTCGCCCGCGACCTTGCCGAATGTCTCGCCATTCAGCTCAAGGAGCGGGACCGCTTCGATCCCGCCATGCAGGCCCTGATCGCGCATCTGGATCTGCTCGCCCGCCGGGACTTTGCGGCACTGAAGAAAATCTGCGCTGTCGGCGATGAGGATCTCGCCGACATGATCGAGGAAATCCGCAAGCTCAATCCGAAGCCCGGACTGGCGTTCGGCTCGGCGCCGGTACAGCCGATCGTGCCCGACGTCTTCGTGCGCCCGGCGCCGAGCGGCGCCTGGCTCGTCGAACTCAACTCCGACACGCTGCCGAAGGTGTTGGTCAATCAGAGCTACTACGCCGAGGTGTCCGCGACCGCGCGGCGCGACACGGAAAAATCATACTTGGCCGAGTGTCTGCAGAATGCGACCTGGCTGGTGCGTGCGCTCGACCAGCGCGCCCGCACGATCCTGAAAGTGGCGAACGAGATCGTGCGTCAGCAGGATGCGTTCTTCGCCCGCGGCGTCGAGCACCTGCGTCCGCTCAATCTCAAAACGGTCGCGGAAGCGATCGGGATGCACGAGTCCACGGTGTCGCGCGTGACCGCCAACAAGTACATGGCGACGAGCCGCGGCATTTTCGAGCTGAAATATTTCTTCACCTCGGCCATCGCCGCCGCGCATGGCGGCGAAGCGCATTCCGCCGAGGCGGTACGGCACCGCATCAAGCAGTTGATCGATGCCGAGAGCGCAGCTGACGTATTGTCCGACGATACCATCGTCGAAAGGCTGCGCGAGGCCGGGGTCGACATTGCGCGGCGCACCGTGGCCAAATACCGCGAGGCGCTACGCATTCCGTCGTCGGTGCAGCGCCGGCGCGACAAGCAGGTCGCGGCGCTGTCCTGAAATGCGCCAGCGGCGTACCGTGGCGCGCCGCTTGAGGCTTGCGGCTAACGTTGACTCCGCACGGTACGATACATAGGTCGAATATGCGGACAATGTACCGTCGCTGCGGGGCAATGAGGCGACCGCGCGGAGGCAAGCATGTCGTTTCGCATCTCCGGAAAAAACATTGAGGTCGGCGAGGCATTGCGCGGGCGTGTCGAGGCGCGGGTCGCCGAAGCGATGGGCAAGTATTTCGACGGCGGCTATTCGGGACATGCCACGCTGCAGCGCGAAGGTTTTGGCTTTCGCACCGAATGCGCCATTCATCTGGATTCGAAAATCACGCTGCATGCGGAAGGCATGGCCGCCGACCCCTATGCGAGTGCCGATCAGGCGGCGCTCCGCATCGAAAAGCGGCTGCGGCGCTACCATCAGCGCCTGAAGGATCACCGGCCCGAGCGGCTCGATGGCGGCGGCGCAGTCGATGCGCCGAGTTACGTCATCGCCGCGCCGGAAGGCGAAGTGGAGCCACCGGTCGACGGCACTGCGCCGGTCATCATCGCCGAAACGACGATGGCGCTGCGCAAGTTGTCGGTCAGCGAGGCAGTGATGGAACTCGATATGACCGGAGCGCCCGTGGTGGTGTTCCGGCACGCCGCGCATGGCGGCCTCAACGTCGTCTATCGCCGTCCCGACGGGCATTTCGGTTGGATCGACGCGCGCTTTGCTGTGCCCGATCAAGCCCATTGACGGGTCGACAGGCCGTCCTTATGGTCCCGCGGCTTTTGGAGCATGATCGTCGACACGGACCGCCACATCCGAAAAAGATCATGCAATGCAGCACGCAATCCGCCGGTCGTCACGCGCCTTAACGCCATAAGGCTCAAGCCGTAGGCTGTGGCCTCGCCTTTCAGGTTCCCGCAATGCCGCTTACCGATCTCGTCGCGCCGAATGCGATTCTTCCGGCGCTCAAGGTCAACAACAAGAAACAGGTTCTGCACGAGCTCGCTGCGCGTGCGGCCACGCTGACGGGTCAGAGCGAGCGCGCGATCTTCGAGATCTTGATGCAGCGGGAAAAGCTCGGCTCGACCGCCGTGGGCAACGGCATCGCCATCCCGCATGGCAAGATGGCGAACCTCGCTCACCTGTTCGGCCTGTTCGCGCGGCTGGAGCGCCTGATCGATTTCGAAGCGCTGGATGGTCAGCCCGTCGATCTCGTGTTTCTTCTTCTCGCGCCGGAGAGCGCCGGCGCCGATCACCTCAAGGCGCTCGCGCGTGTGGCGCGGCTGCTGCGCGATCCGGAGGTCGCCCACAGGCTGCGCGCATCGCACGATGCAGAAGCATTGTATGCGGTGCTGACCATGCCGCCGGCGTCGGCGGCGTGAAGGCATCAGCAATCAGCTGCCAAGCATCAGGACACGGCGGCGCCGTGCGGACAGTTCCCTGCGTTCCTGATGACCGGTTCCTGCCGCCTGATTCCTGATCAGTGCACGCTGACCGTCTGCAGTTCCTGGCTCCAAGCATTCGCTTCCGCGGCCTCGCGGCTGTCGGTCAGCATGATGGGCGTGCCGTCGGCCGCGTGCAGCGCGAAGAGCTTCAGGCCCGGTTCGATATGCGGCGCCTGCGGAAACAATGCCGGAACGTCCTCGGACCGGATCGTCTTCACATAGGCGATGTGTCCGTCGCCCAGGTGGGCGAACTCTTCCGGTGAAATCGCGACTTTATCTTCGGTACGGTTCATTACGTTTGTCATGGCCCTCGACTCCTTGATCTACTAACTGCGTCGAGTCCTTGCGGGTTTCATCAATCGCACTCACTGATTGCGATCGATTTAACGATGCGCTCTGGTTGCGGACGGGCCAGATCGATCGACAGCAATCCGTTCTTCAAATCGGCTCCCAGCACCTCCATTCCGTCAGCCAGCACGAAAATGCGCTGGAACTGCCGTGCTGCAATGCCGCGATGGATGAATTGGCGGCTTTTGTCGTCGTTTTGCCGGCCGCGAATGACGAGCTGGCTTTCCTCGATCGAGACGTCGAGCTGATCGCGGGTGAATCCGGCCACCGCGAGCGTGATACGCAGCCGCTCGGGATTGTTGCCGTCGCGCGGGACGCGTTCGATATTATAGGGAGGATAACCGTCTGCGGCCTTGCCGACGCGATCGAGCACGCGCTCTATCTCATCGAAGCCGAGCAGGAAGGGACTCGAGAGGGACGAAACCCTGGACATGGTTTCAAAGTCCTTGACAGCGACTTTGCGGGCCCTTGCGGCGCCCTGACGGCCGCACAGAACGGGTTCCCATGCGGCCACGGGGTAATATGGCGTTGTAAATCAGACGGTTCAAGGAGCCCGCCGGAGACGGGTTCCCATGCTGCGCTGCGGTAGATGCCGCTTGGTGACCGGAGCGTTCAGGCTGTCGCGCTTTGCGGCTGAGGGACTGCCGCAGGACTCTTGCGCATCGCGGCGCGCAACCGCTCGCTGGCTGCCCGATCGGCCAGGAAATTCTGAGGATCCAGCACGACGCCGTACCAATCCCGGGCTGCGGCCACGGAGATATAGCCCTGCTTGGCGTCGGCCTCGACGTCCTCGATCGGCCGGTCGAGCGGCGAGCCATAGCCGCCGCCGCCGCCCGAGCGCATGCGAAACGCGTCGCCCGGCTGCAAATGCGCCACCAACACTTTGGCGTTGGGAAAATCGGTCTTCCATTTGCCGCCGATGCGGATGGCGACCTCGTTGCCGGTGGCATCGCCGCCGCCATTGAGCCCCCACGGCTTGCAATGGGCGCGCTCGACGTGGCTGTTGAAAGTCATCGGCACTCGCGCGCGCACGACGCGCTCGAGACCAAGCCCGCCGCGGTGGCGGCCGGCGCCGCCGGAATCGGGAATGAGCGCATAGCGCTCGACCACGAGCGGGAATTTCACCTCGGATTGCTCGCTCGGCGAATTATGCGTGTCGCCGTCGTTGATGCACACCGTGGCCGACACGCCGTCCTCGTTGCGCTTGGCGCCCCAGCCGCCGCCGAGCGGTCCGAAATTGGCGAGAAAGAACTCCGAGGTCTTGGTGTTGATGCCGTGACACGCGGCGATCACCAGGTCGGCGTGGTGGCCGGCGATCACGCGGTCGGGGATGACCGGCGCCAGCGCCTTGAACACCGTGTCGACGATAGTCATCGGATAGGTCATCCACCAGCGCATCGGCGCCGGGCGCACCGCGCTGACCACACGCCCGGGCGGCACGATCGCCTTGAGGCTGCGGAACGAGCCGTCGTTGATCGGGTAATCGGTCGGCGAGGTCAGGCATTTGTAGGCCACCTGCGAGCAGGCGTAGCCGGTCGTGATGCCGGAATTGAACGAGCCGCGCACCTGGCGCGAGACCTCGCTCAAGTCGACCGTCATGGTGTCGCCTTTGACGATGACGCGGACGCGGATCGGCACTTTCTTGCCGACCTCGATGCCGTCGTCGTCCATGAACGATTCCGCCTCGTAGGTGCCGTCGGGAATCGATTTGGTGCGCGCCCGCGCCATCACGTCCGAATGATCCATGATGGCCTTGATGGCGGCGAGCACGTCGTCGCGCCCGTAGCGTTCGACCAGTTCGAGAAAACGCCGCTCGCCGGTTTTCACCGCGGTGATCTGGGCGCGCAAATCGCCCATGGCGCGGCTCGGCAGCCGCATGTTCTGCTTGATGATCTCGATCAGCGTCTCATTGGGCTCGCCGCGGTCGTGCAGCTTGAGGATCGGAATCTGCAGGCCTTCGGAAAAAATATCGGTGGTGATGCCGCCGAGCGTGCCGCCGATGTCGAGCCAATGCGCCATGCAGCAGGAAAAGCCGACCAGCACGCCGCGATGAAAGATCGGCAAGGTCAAGGTGACGTGGTTGAGATGGCTGCCGGTGAGATAAGAGTCGTTGGTGACGTAAATGTCGCCCGGCCGCATGGCGGCGCGGCCGAAATGTTTGATCTTGGCCTTCACCGTCTCGGCCATGCCGCGGATGAACATCGGCAGCCCGATGCCGATGGAGACGGTCTCGCCCTCGGTGGTGAACAGGCCGGTGGTGAAGTCGAGCGCCTCGTAAATGATAATGTTGTAGGCGGTGCGCATGAGATTGGTCTTCATCTCTTCCGTCACCGCGATCACGCCATTGCGCACGATCTCGGTGACGACCGGATCGGCCTTGTGCCGCGCCCGCTTTGCCGCTTTTGCCATTTGTCCTCGTCGGATTTGCTCGAAGCCGTTTGTTGCGGCGGGTGTGCCGCGCGATGAACCCTATGCCAGTCGTGTCGCAACGACGACCAACCGGTGGAGCCCAATACAATCCAGTGGAATACGTCAAGTTGTGCTTGACTTGATGCCCGCTCGGGGCGTCCCTGATCACGGGACGAAAAGGGTGGCGGAGGGGCGAATGCTCGATATGAGCAAGTACGCAGAACATTTTCCCGACGAGCGGCAGGATGTTCCGAGCGCCCAGACCACAGCCGCACCTGCGCAAGACTTGGCGCCGCAAGACTTGGCGCCACCGTCCCCGGCGCTGCTGACGGCTCTGTCCCAGCTGGAAAAGGAATTCAGCGAGATCTTGCGGACGCAACAGCCCGAATCTGCCGATGGCTCGGAATAACGCCGGGCGAGCGCAGCGATAGTCGCGACGGTTGTTTGATGCGGCATAAGTCGACCGGCCGCAGTCGGCGCTATTGCGATCAGCCGCCCACCCGGATCGCCAAATTTCCGAACGCGTCGACTTCGAGCTTGTCTCCGGGCAGCAACAGGGTCGTCGAGGCGTATTCCTCGATCAGCGCCGGTCCTTCGATACGGTTGCCGGCGAGCAGCGCCGGACGCCAGAAGGTCGGCGTCAGCCGGAAGCGGCCGCCGCAATAGACCTTGCGCTTGGCGCCGAGCGCCGCTTTCGGCGGTGTCTTTTGCCCGCGCGCGATCTTTCGCTGCGGCGGCTTGCGCATCACTCCGGTGACCGTCGAGCGCAGGCTGACGATCTCCGCCCGTTCGGCCGGCGCCGAGGTGCCGTAGCGTTGCGCGTGCATGGCGTCGAAGTGTCGCTTGATCGCCTCACGGTCGGCGCGCGCAAACACCGCCATCGGCAAATCGACCGTCACGGCATGTTCCTGGCCGACGTAGCGCATGTCGGCGGCTCGCTTGACGATGAGGCGTTGCGCCTTGACGGACGCGCCGGCGATGGCGTCGCGGCCTTGCTGCTCGAGCGCGCGATACACCGCTTCGATATCCTCGAACGACGCGTCGTCGAGCGGCGTGAACCAGGTGCGCACGTAATCGTAACGCAGGTCGGCGAACAGCATGCCGAACGCCGAAAACACGCCGGGCGCGAACGGCACGATGACGTTGCGCATGCCGATCTCGCGCGCCACTTCGACGGCGTGCAGCGGCCCGGCGCCGCCGTAGGCGACCAGCACGAAATCGCCGGCATCGAAACCGCGCTCGGTGGTGACGCCCTTCACGGCGTACGACATGGCGGTTGCGGCGATGCGCAGAATGCCGTCGGCGGCCTCGATGGGATTAAGTCCAAGCGGCGCGCCGATTTGCTTGGTCAGCGCTAGCTCGGCGGCGGCGAGATCGAGCTTCATCTCGCCGCCGAGAAAGCGTTGTGGGTCGAGACGGCCGAGCACGAGATTGGCGTCGGTCACGGTCGGCTCGGCGCCGCCGAGGCCGTAGCAGGCCGGGCCGGGTGCGGCGCCCGCGCTCTGCGGCCCGACCCGCAACGCGCCGTCGACCACGCGCGCGATCGAGCCGCCGCCGGTGCCGACTTCGAAAATGTCCATCATGGCGATCTGCACCGGCAGCGCCTGCTCGTAGCCGCCGATCAGGGCCGTGCCGGTGGTCAGGGCTTCGCCATGATAAATGACGCCGGCCTTGGCGGTGGTGCCGCCCATGTCGAAGGCGATGGCGTTGTCGATGCCGAGCATGTGGCACAGCTCCTGGGTGCCGATGACGCCCGCGGCGGGTCCCGACTCCAGCATGCGCACGCACTGGTCCTGCGCCTGCGCGGCTTCGTAAAGGCCGCCGGTCGACTGCACGACCAGAAACGAGCCGGAAAAACCGGCAGCGCGCATGTGCGCGTCGATCTCGCCGATGTAGCGGCGGACTTTCGGGCCCACATAGGCGTTGGCCGCCACCGTCGAGGAGCGCTCGAACTCGCGGTATTCCTGCGACAGTTCGTGCGAAGCGGACACGAACAGGTTCGGATGATTTTTCTCCAGAATCGCCTTGGCGCGCCGCTCGTGGTCGGCGTTGGCGTAGCAGTTGAGGAACAGGATCGCGACGGCCTCGATGCCGAGCTCTTCCAGCTTGCGGCCGAGCGCGACGATCTCCGCGTCGTCGAGCGGCGTCTCGATCTCGCCGTCGGCCAGCGTGCGCTCGTGCACCTCGAAGCGCAGCGCCCGCTCGATCAGCGGCACGTGTTTCTGAAAAAACAGATTATAGGCATCGGGCCGGTTGATGCGGCCGATCTCATAGATGTCGCGAAAGCCTTGGGTGATGAGGAGCGCGGTCGGCGCGCCGGTCCGCTCCAGCATGGTGTTGATGGCGATGGTCGAGCCGTGCAGGAACAACGCCGCCGATCGATAGTCGCTGCCGGCCTTGGCGACGCCGGCCGAGATGCCTTCGACCAGATGGGCCGGCGTCGACAGCGCCTTGCCGAAGGTGAGCTGTCCGGACTTTTCGTCGAACACCGCGATGTCGGTAAACGTGCCGCCGATATCGGCGGCAAGCCGCAGCCGCCCCGGCGTTGTTTTTCGTTGCGCCATTCCCCTCGCCCTGCCCTACGCCTCGATCACCACGTAATCATCTTCGATGCGCACCGGAAAGGTCTCGGCCACATAGGGACCTTCCACGACCTTCGCGCCCGGCGTGACCGACACCGCAAATTGCCGCGCCCGCACCCGGTCCGGCTCGCACCACGATTTACCGGTGCGCAGATCGAATTCCCAGCCGTGCCAGGGACAGCGAATGATCTCGCCGCGCCGCGAATAGCGATAGCAGCCCGGCTCGCTTGACTCGATCAGTCCGACCAGGCGTCCCTGCACCAGGCTGCCGCCCTGATGCGGACAGCGATTGGCAAGCGCAAAGAACTCGCCATTGACGTTGAAGACCACAATGGCGCGGCCCCGCACGTCGACCAGCCGGCGCGTGCCGGCCGGAAAGTCGCGCAATGGAGCGATGACGTGCTTGGCCATGAGCCGCGGCCTAGGCTGCCGTTGCGGCGAGCCGCGGATAAGTGGCGAGCGCGTTGTCGCGCTTGATCTTGCCGTGCAGCTTTTGCGGAATGCCGGCCGGCATGATCGCGTCGCCGTCGAACTGCCAGTGCGGAAAGTCCGAAGCGAACAGCAGCATGTCGTCGGATTGCAGCTGGTCGACGAGCTTGGCGACGGCGTCAGGCTCGTCGGGACCGTCGAACGGCTGCAGCGTCAGGCGCAGCTGATCGCGCACGATCTCCCACGGCGGCCGATCGACCCACGGCACTTCGGCGCGCACGCCGCGCCAGAATTTGGTCAGCCGCCAGAGAAACGCCGGCAGCCAGGTGACGCCGGATTCGAGCAGCACGACTTTCAGCTTGGGGTACTTGGCGAAGACGCCTTCGCAGACGAGGCTCGCCACCTGGGCCTGAAAGCCCTGTGCATTGGCGCAGTAATCCTCGGCGTACCACGACGGCCAGCCGAGCGATGTGACGGCGTGGCGAAAGCTCGATCCGGCATGGATGCCGACGGGCAGATCATGGCGCTCCGCGGCGGCGAAGATCGGCCAATACTCGCGCCGCCCGAGCGGCGCCTCGCCCATGGCGAGGACAAGGATTTGCACGAAGCGGCGGTCGGGCGCGCAACGCTCGATCTCGGCGACGGCGTAGTCGGTGTTCTGCATCGGCACGACGATCGAGCCGCGCAGCCTTGCATCGCGGTCGAGCCATTCGGCCGCGAGCCAATCGTTCAGCGCCTTGGCGAACGCCGCCGCCATGTCTTCGCTGAACAACAGCTGCACGCCGTAGAGGCAATTGCAGATCGCAACGTCGATGTGCCAGCGGTCGAGCGCATGGCTGCGCAGCATGTCGAGCGTGTTCGGCGGCTCGCCCGCTTTGCCGCGCCAGTCGGCCCGTGCCGTGAGCGGCGCGTTCGGCGGATAGCTGATCGACTCCAATGAATTGAGCCCGCGGTCGAGCACGCTGCCGCGCCACTGCTCATCCAGATAAGGCAGCAAAGCCTGCATGCCGGGCACATTGGCATGCACGTCGCAATCGATCAGCGACCAGGCGGCGCTCATGGGCGGACTATCTCAGTTAAGGCACTTGCGCGGTTAGGGCACCTGCAGGGGACCGGGCAGGGCGCGTTCGGCCTTGGCGGCGAGTTGCGCCTCGTGACGGGCGACGAACAGCCCGAGCGCAATGAGAACGATCGCGGCCACGATGCCGAATACGATCCAGCCGCTCGCGCCGGACAAGAGCCACCACGAGCGCGCGAGATGCGCGAACTCGCGGCCGAACCAGTAGGCGCCGATGCCGAAGAACAACGACCAGAGGCCCGCCCCGACGGTGCAGGCGACCAAATAACTATGCCATGGCATGCGATTGGCGCCGGCCAGGATGCCGGCGATCGCGCGCAGGAACGGCACGAACTGGGCGATGATCATGATTGCGCTGCCGTACCGCAGGAACAGATATTGCCCGAGCTTGATACGCGTTTCGGTGATGCGGACGTAGGAGCCGTAATGCAGCAGCAGCCAGTAGCCGAACCGTGCCCCCATCAAATAGCCGACGGCACGGCCGACGACGGAAGCGCCCGCCGCCACCAGGATCACCGCGACGATGCTGAGTTCGTGGGTACGCCCGGCAATCACCGAGCCGACGATCAGCGCGGTTTCGCCAGGCAGTGGAAGCCCCAAGGCTTCAAGACAGATAAAGCCCCCGACGACCAGCAGCCCATAGTCGTGGACGAGATGAGCGACGTGATGCATGCAGCCCCGGCTTCAGAACCGCTCATTTATAAGCGGTTTTTCCTCTAGGAGAACTCCTTGACACCCCTTGTGGTGCCGGGGCAGGCGACGGCGCATCGCCGCGGCGGGTGCTGTCGCCTATAGTGGGCACCCGAGCCGTTCGCTGCTTTTTGGCGCCCCGCCAGTCAGGTTCCCGACCATGTACAAAGACTTGCGCGAGTTCATCGAGCTTGTCGACGCGCTCGGCGCGTTGCGCCGGATCGAAGGCGCCGATCCGCGGTTCGAAATTGGCGGCATTACCGAAGTCGCGGCCGGACTGCCCGAGTGTCCGGCACTGCTGTTCGACCACATCAAGGGCCATGGCGGCGGTTTTCGGGTGTTCAGCAACGCCACCACCAACGTGCAGCGGGCCGCATTGGCGCTCGGCCTCGACCCGACGCTGCGACCGCTTGACGCACTCAAGGCCTGGATGGAAAAGCGCAAAGGCTTGCAGCCGCTCGCTCCGATTGTCGTGAATCGTGCCGCGTTCCAGGAGAACACGCAGAGCGGCTCCGAGGTCGACGTCACGCGCTTTCCCGCACCGGTTTGGCACCGCCACGATGGCGGTCCTTTCATCGGCTCCGGCTCGATCGTGATCATGCGCGATCCGGACAGCGGCTGGATCAACGCCTCGATCTACCGGGTCCAGGTGCACGGCCGGAACAAAGTCACGGTGCAATTCGATCATGGCGGCCGGCACGGCGCCATCATCGCCAGGAAATATTGGGACCGCGGCGAAAGCTGTCCGGTCGCGGTGGTTCACGGCGAGGATCCGGCGCTGTTCATCGCCGGGTTCGAATATCTGCCGGACGGCCGCTCGGAATATGAGTTCGCCGGTTCCATCAAGGGCGCGCCGATCGAAGTCTGCGCCGGTCCGCAAACCGGGCTGCCGCTGCCGGCGTTGGCGGAGATCGTGTTCGAGGGGCGGCTGCTGCCAATGAGCGAGGCGACGCTGCCGGAGGGGCCGTTCGGCGAGTTCACCGGCTATTACGCGGCTGAGGCGCGTCCCGGGCCGGTGATGGACGTCACCGCCGTCCATCACCGCAACGATCCGATCCTGCTCGGCTCGCCGCCCATGAAGCCGCCGCGCTTTCACTTCGGCCTGCCGTTCCGCGCCGCCACGATCTGGAGCAACCTCGAAGCCGCCGGCGTCACTGACGTGACCGGCGCCTGGCAGCACGTCTCTCAGCTGATGACGGTGGTGGCGCTGCGCCAACGTTACGACGGCCACGCCAAGCGCGCCGGCCTGGTCGCCGCCGCGCACAGCTACATGGCGCGCGTCATCGTCGTGGTGGACGACGACATCGATCCGTCCAATCTGGCCGACGTGATGTGGGCGGTAACGACCCGCTGCGAGCCGTCGGACAATATCGACATCCTGCGCAACGCCTGGAGCTCGGCGCTCGACCCGCGCATCGCGCCGGCCGACAAGGAGCGCGGCGTCACCTCGCACTCCAAGGTGGTCATCGAGGCCTGCCGCCCGTTCGCCTGGCGCGACAAATTCCCAAAGCCTTCGGCGTTGTCTCCAGACGAGGCGAGGGCGATCGAGGATAAGTGGGGCGATAAGATCGGTGGTCGCTAGAGCATAATGATTTTAGATCGAGGTACCACGATCGTCATTGCGAGCGAAGCGAAGCAATCCAGGGGCCGAGTGCACCGACTCCTGGATTGCTTCGTCGCTCCGCTCCTCGCAATGACGATGCACTGAATCGGCTTGAACTCAGCCTGCACTAGCTCATTCCACCGCGTTGGCCGAAGTCAGGCTGTCGATCAGCGACGAGCGGTAGAGAAATTTCTTGTGCCGCGCGACGTCTTCGGAGGTGCGCCGCAGCTCGTCCAAATGCTGGCGTCGGATCGCTGGGTCTTTCTCCTCGAGCTTGCGCTTGTTCTCGATGGTCTGGGCCTGGACGTAGTCGACCTGCGCGGTGCGGCGCTGGCGCGTGTAGCGGTCGAGCAGATTTTCGTCGGCGCGGCCGAACCACACCTCGGCGAGCTTTTCGGCGAGGTTGACGGCGTCGTGAACGCCGCCGTTCATGCCCATGCCGCCGATCGGGTTGTTGACATGGGCGCAGTCGCCGGCGAGCAGCACGCGGCCTTTGTTGAAGGTTTCGGCCACGCGCTGATGCACGGCGTAGAGCGCGTAATACGGGATGTCGTAATCGCCGCTCTTCTGATGGATGCGTTGCAGACGGCGCTGGATGCCCGCCATGCTCAGCGCCTCTTCGTCGGTTTCGGTCTCCGGCACCGGCAGCACGCCGCGCCAGATGCCGGGCGGTCCGTAGCCCTTGACCTTGAACAGGTTGAGCCATTCGTCGGGATCGAAGAAATAATTGCGCGTGCAATAGCCCTTGCCGGTGGTGCCGAAATCGAACGTGGTGCCGATCTTGATGAAGCGCTCCGGCCAGGTGAATCCCTCGAACTGGATTTGCGCGGCGCGGCGCACGGCGCTGCTGCCGCCGTCGGTACCGATCAAATATTTGCCGCGCAGCGTCTCGGTCTCGCCGGCCTCGTTGGTGACCGTCACGTCGACATGGTCGGCAGTCTGCGCCAGCCCCACGAACTTGGTGGAAAAGCGGATCTCGCCGATGCCGCTCGCCCTGATGTGGGGCAGCGCCGCATGCACGAGCTTGTACTGCTCCCACTGCACCACATAGGGGTAGGGGATCTCGCCTTTGAGCAAACTGATGTCGAACACCGCGATCAAGTCGCCGGTTTCGCGGTCGCGGAAATGAAATAGCGGCGCGCTCATGCCGCCGGACGGCTCGTCGGAAAACATTTCCTTCTCGAGGCCGAGCTCGACCAGCATGGCGACAGTCGGCGAATGGATGGTGGCGGCGCGCTGATCCTCGGCGGCATCGGGCAATTGCTCGATCAAGGTGACCGGCACGCCTTTTTTGATCAGCGCCAAGGTCATCACCGCGCCGACCGGCCCGCAGCCGGAAACGATCACGCGATTATCGGTCTGCATCGTCGTCTTTCATCGCGCTGGCGGACGTGCCGCCCAGACGCGCCAGTCTACACCAGGTTCGGGTCGTCAGACCTTGGACATGTCGAATATCGAAGGATGGAACAGCTCCTCGATCGACGGCTTGCGGTCGATGAGGCCCTGCTCGTGGGCGTATTGCGTCAGCGCATCGATCTCCAGCCGGTTTTCCTCGACGCCGTAGCGCCAGAAATCGTCGCCCATGATGGCGGCGGTTTCGTTGGTCTCAGCCTCGAGCCACGGCAAGGTCACCATCAGCGCGTTGACGTCGCGCAGGTCGATCATCGCCAGCGCCTTGGCTTCGCAGAAAGCCTTGTAGACGCTGGTGGCGAGCCATGGATATTTTTCGCACAACGAACGGCGGATGCCGATCAGGTGCATGATCGGAAACAGTTTTGTTTTCTTGTAATAAGCCTGCTCGGCCGCGCGGGTGTCGGGAAACAGCCGCGCGATGTGCGGCTCGCCTTTGAGGAACGACGACGGCGCGCGGGCGGTGAACAGCGCGTCCAGTTCGCCGTCGCGCAGCATGCCGACCAGGGTCTTGTCGTGGGGGATCGTCTGCAGGTCGAGGCCGGGAATGGGTTTCAATGGCGTGCGCTCGTGACGGCCGGCCTGTTCCTGGCCGCCGCTGCGCCAATGGATGTCCGACGGCTTGACCCCGTATTCGTGCTGCATCATGCCGCGCATCCAGACCACCGCGGTGATCTGATATTCGGGCACGCCGATGCGCTTGCCGCGCAGATCCTCCGGCTTTTTGATGCCGGAATCCTTGCGGATGTAGATGCCGGTATGGCGGAAAATCCGCGACACGAAGGCGGGTACGCCGATGTAATGGGCATTGCCGGCCGCCACCGTGCGCAGATAGCTGGAAAACGACAGCTCGGAGACGTCGAATTCCTGATACACGAACGCGCGGTGAAATATCTCCTCGGGGTAGAGCGGCAGGTACGTGGTGGCGCAGCCCTCGACGTTCACTCGCCCGTCCCTGATCGCGCGCGTGCGGTCGTAATTACCGCAGGCGATCGTTATCGGCACATCAACCATCGTTCTCCCTCACCGGCTCCTCGAGATGCGGCGGAAGCTATCGGCTTCCTGCGGGGCTGTGAAGGGAAGGGCGCTGCATGGCTGCTGCGAGAACATGCGGCCGATCCCCCCGCATACCTTGTTGCGGCTCGTCCCGCGCGATAATTTTGGCCGCAAGGAGCAAACCACCATGATGTCAACCGTAATTGGCGGCGCCATGCTGCCCCATGCGCCCCAGTTCTTCACCATGCCGGACACCGAGGACAAGGCGCTGGTCGCCCATGTGCGCGAGGTGGCGGCCGATATCGGCCAGCGGCTGCGGGCGCTCGAGCCCGACCTCTGGATCATCTTTTCCAACGACCACGCCGAGCAGTTCTTCCACAACGCGGCGCCGCCTTTCACCGTCCATGTCGGCGGCGAGGCCTCCGGCGATTTCGCCGGCCGCAAGTTTCACTGGAAGGTTCCGAGCGAGATCGGCTTCGAGTTGGTGCGCCAGCTGTACCGGCAGAATTTCGACCCGGCCTTCACCTCGACGGCCAAGATCGACTACGCCATCGGCATTCCGCTCACCCACCTTGGCCATACCGATCCGGTGCTGCCGATCTACGTCAACGCCTACCTGCCGCCGCAGCCCACCATGGAGCGCTGCTACGCCTTCGGCCAGGCGGTGGCGCGCACCGTCACGGCGCTCGGGCTCAAGACCGTGATCCTGTCGAGCGGCGGCATGTCGCATTTTCCCGGCACCGACCGTTACTCGAATCCGGAGCTCGCCTGGGACCGGCGCGTCCTGGAAAAGCTCGCGGCCGGCAAGCTGAAATCGCTGATCGGCTTCGACGAGGACGAGCTGGACGACACCGGCAATATCGAGCTGCGCTGCTGGGCTTGCGCGGCCGGCGCGCTCGGCGAGCGCAAGCCCGACGTGGTGTCGATGGACCCGAGCTGGCACCACAACTACGCGTCGCTCGGCTGGATCGGCGGCGAGGCGCAAAAGCCTGCCGCCGCGCATTATCCGTCGATCAAGCCCGAGCTGGTCGAGCTGACCTCGGCGCTGCACGGCCTTGCCCACGACCCGGACATGCGGGCGCAGTACATGGCTGACGCCGCAGCGTTCGCCGACCGCTTCACGCTCCCCCCCGACCAGCGCGAGGCGCTGATCAAGCTCGACATGCCGTCGATCGTGAAGATGGGCGCGCATCCGCTGGCGCCGTTCCTGGCGCAGCTGCAGATCCAGCGCCTGCGGCCGCAGCGATAAGGCGGCTAAAATTTCGCGCTGGGAAATCGGCGGCGATGTCGACTTATCGTTCAGCTTCGACCGATCCGCCCGTCCGCAAAACCGACGCTAGGTGCCAAAAGCTGACTCATGCGGCGCAGCAAGGGCGACTTATTCGATCACCTTGTCGGCGAGCTGCCGCAAGTGCGGCGAAACTTCGAGTCCGAGCGCTTTCGCAGTTTTGAGATTGATGACCAGATCTGAGCTTGGTCGGCAAGTGCCCCTTCCGTTGCGTGGCGGCCGGGTCGGAAATGACCCGGCCGTTTTTGTTGGGCGAACGCTAGCGCGGCTTTGCCATCGCATCCTCCGCCGGCTTCGGCGTGGACGCCGGCGGCTGGATCTGGCCAAGCGCAATCATGCGTGGGAGCACATTGACCACGTCCCAGTGCTCGGCGATCTTGCCGTTCTCGAA
>Ga0070741_10002666_pt1 | contig 46934 bp, 43 predicted proteins | sample Coa_R1_4_FD_66440 | JGI IMG/M metagenome (GOLD analysis project Ga0070741, IMG submission 66440) | Surface soil microbial communities from Centralia Pennsylvania, which are recovering from an underground coalmine fire - Coalmine... | ecosystem: Environmental > Terrestrial > Soil > Unclassified ... | reverse complement strand
GGGGGGGGGGGGGGGGGGGGGGGGGGGAGGCGTCGCACGTACCACCAACTCAAAACTGCAATCGGAACCAGTATCACACCCAAGCCCAGCACAATCTGCGCAATGCCGAACGCGTCTGCCAACACACCGGCGACGAGCAGCAGTGGAATGCTCAGCGCGTTGGCGAGCGTGAGTTGTACGGTCAACACGCGTCCGCGAATGTGGTCTGTCGCCATTTCCTGAATCGCCGTTTGCGCGGGAATCAGCACGAGCGCGAGTCCAATCCCTGCGAGCGGCGACAAGATGCCAATCAACCAAATCAGCGTCAATGGCATTCCCGCGACATTGAATGTGACTGTCGCCGCGTGTTTGCCGCCCAAGCCCAGCGCGCCCAAGCCAATCAGTCCAAGCGCCATGCAAAAGATGCCGCCGAGCGGCAGCAAGAGACGCGAGACACGCGGACCGAGACGTACAATAAATAGACTTGCCAATACAATCCCGACACCCGCCGGCGAAAAGACATACACCGCATCTTCGGTCTGCATCCCCAGCACGCGCGACGCGTATCCCGGCGCTTGTTCGCCCAAGACCGATACGACGGTAAAGACCAGCGCGAATTGCAAAACCGCCACGAGCAGCAGCTTGTGGTCAATGACATATTGCCAACCCTCGCCAATTTCGCGCCAACCTTTGCGAATCGCGGATTCGGTTGTGGTCGCCGCGCGCCGCGTTACCGGGTCAGCAGGCAGAAACGCCAAAAGCACAGTGGCAAAGGCGTAAAAGATGGCAAGCGAAACGAACGCGCCAAATATGCCGAACGTCTTGATTGCGATAGGCACATACACCACCAACGCGACAACCTGAATGCCGACAATCGTAAGCGTGAACAAGGAATTTGCCGCCAGCAAATTGTCGCGCCGCACAAGGAGCGGAATCATGGAGCCTTCCGCCGGGGCAAAAAACTGTCCAATCGCAGAGGTCAAAAATATCGTCACATAGACCAACCACACAAACAGCAGCGGATCAATCTCGCCGTTGATTCCGAGATACGCCAATATGGCGAGCGCGGCTTGACTGGCGACGCGCGCCAAATTCGAAACGACCAGGATAGTCTTTTTTGAAACGCGGTCGAGCACCACCCCGGCGATGGGACCAAAAATGACGGCGGGCAGACTGAATGCCACAATCACCCCAGCCGTTTGAATAGAAGATTGGTTGACCTGTTCAATCAGAATCAGAGCGAGCAGCAGCAAACTCTGAAGGGACATGAGGGAGAGGATTTGGGCAATCCATAGTTTCAAAAAGTTAGAGTTGCGGAGGACGGGCAGATAGCCCTGTGCTTGATTCATTCCATGGGTCCAATACGAGTTTCGTCGGGCACAGCGTCATCGGCGCGTGCAGGGGGGCGCGGCTGTCGGCTCACAAATTTTTTGACGCGCTTTTCAAAATCGCGACGCGGCAGCAAAACGCGATGCTGGCAGGTATTGCACACCATGCCAATATCTGCGCCGAGACGCACCACCGTCCATTCATAACCGCCGCACGGATGCGGCTTGCGCAAACGTACGACGTCGTTTAACGCGATATCAAGAGCCATAGCAAAAAGATTATAACATACTTGCTTTGGCAGCATCGGGATTGCCGCGCGCCGTTCCCGCGTAACGGTCGCGTCAAGCATTGCGTAGATTCGCATGTATAATACGTTCACCTTGAAAGGAACCATCCATGTCTGAAAATCAAATGCTTCCTCGCGAGGCGACTCGCGCGTCCCTATCGTACGGACGCCCGACCGGCGTCACGTTCATTGCCATCCTTGCGTTCATTCAAGGACTGCTGGGCTCGTGTGCCGCGTGCTTTGTGATTGGTGGAAGCGGCATTGTGACGCTCATCCCGACCGGTGTCACCCAAGTTGTCGGCGTGTTGGGAATCCTTCTCGGTCTGATTCTTGGCGCGGGACCGTTTCTCCATCTCATCTTTGCGTACGGCGCGTGGAATCTGCGTTCGTGGGCATGGCTGTTGGGAATTATTGCTACCGGCATTTCGGTTGCCGGCGTTTTGATTAGCATCGTCGGCAGCGGCGGCGCAACGATTTGGTCCACCGTGACGAATGCGTTGATTCCCATCATCGTTTTTGTGTACTTGATTATGCCGGACACGCGCAAAGCGTTCAATGTATAAAGGATGCAGGATGAAGGATGGGGATGACGCCGCGACGCTTTTGGTTGCCTTGTCCTTCCGCCTTCATCCTTCCGCCTTCATCCTTCATTCTCGTGTTTCTCACCCGTCTCTCCCTTTCGCATTTCCGCAATTACGCGCATCTCGAATTGGATTTCACGCCGGGCATTACGCTCTTGCACGGCAACAACGCGCAGGGGAAAACGAATCTGCTCGAAGCGATTTTTTTTCTCGCCACCGCGCGTTCGCCGCACGCCGGCGCGGAACGCGAATTGATTCACTGGGGTGCAGCGAGTGAACCCATTCCCTTTGCGCGGGTCGAAGCCCAAATCGCGCGCGCGAGCGGACAAACCGTCGAATTGGAAATTGTTCTGGTGACCGGCGAAGAGCGCGACCTGTCCACCGCGCGCGTCAGCAAGCGTATCAAAGTAAACGGCATCAGCAAACGCACGCTCGAGCTCTTGGGCAATTTGAACGTGGTCTTGTTTTTGCCCGAAGACCTCGACCTCGTGTTCGGTTCGCCCGGTGACCGCCGCCGTTATCTCGACACGACGCTTTCGCAAATTGACGCGAAATATTCGCGCGCCTTGTCACAGTACGGACAGGTGTTGGAACAGCGCAACGCGTTGTTAAAAGAATTTCGCGAGCGTTCCTTTAGCGCGGCAGAATTGGAACCGTGGAACAACAAACTGGTCGAAAACGGCGCGTACGTCATGGCGCGCCGCGCGCAAGCGGTGGAAACCTACAACGAACTCATCGCCGACATTTACCCGCGCCTCACAGCAGAAGCCCAACGCTTGAAACTCCAATATCAACCCACAATTCCGCCCGACGCGTTCACCCCCCCCTCAATGCGCCAACTGGGTCTCGGCATTTCACCTCCTGAAGCGCCGTTGGAGCCAATCCGCGCCGCGTTCAGACAGCAGCTCGCCGAAATGCGTTCGCGCGAAGTCGGCGCGGCGCTCACGCTCGTCGGTCCGCACCGCGACGATTTGCGCTTTTTCATTGACGGCGTGGACATGATTACGTACGCCTCACGCGGGCAAGGGCGCACGATTGCTGTTTCATTGAAAATGGCAGAGCTAGAATTGATGCGCCGCGAAACGGGCGAAGACCCCGTTTTGTTGCTCGACGATGTGATGTCGGAATTGGACAAACCGCGCCGCGCCGCGCTCGCGCAAACCATTCTCCGGGCGCCGCAAGCCATCGTCAGCGCGACCGATTTGGATGATTTCACGCCAGAGTTTTTGGCGCAGGCGCGCATTCTCAGCGTACGCGACGGACAAGTCGAAGCGCTTTCTCCGCTCTGATACGCTCCCCCTCCTGATGAGTGAGGAGAGTCATTCGGGAATCAAGTAAGCGCGGTATGTTCAACCGGACGCGGCAGAATTTCGGTTTTGCCCCACACGCGCGTCGGGCGCACCCAAAGCGAATCAAGCAGCGCGGCGTATCCGTGACGCAATTGAACGTCGCGGTCATCCACCACGATAATGTTCAGCGCGTGACACCATTCCAGCGCTTTGGGACAAATCCAATTCAAACGTTCCGCGCCAAATGCTTCCTGTAGGGCTCTGACTTTTTGAACCAACGCCTCGCGCTTGACCTCCGTCCACACCAGCAGCTCAATCATGGAGGATTCGGAAGGCAGCGCACGGATGCGCGTAGTTTCGCCCGCGTGAATAGCGAGTTTGCTTTCGAGGCGCGCGAGAATTTGCGGCGCGCCGCGCACGTGGCACGCGGCGCCCATGCAAACGCGGATGAGGTGCGCGACGCGCAGCTTGAGCGAGAACGCATTGTAGAACGTGGCGACGGCATAAATTTGCGAAAAATCACCGTGGTGCGCATGCAACCAAATATTCATTTGGATTCCGAATTCTGGGTGTAAAATATGTGGTGTATCTTCTTCGTCTAATTGCTTGGCGGAATGATGAACTCCTGTCACGCACGTCATTTGGAACGCAGTGTCCGATACAGTTCATCGGCGAAATCACGGTTTCCCGGCGCGAGATTTCGCACGCGAACTCCGCGTGAGCCAAAACCGCTGCGCAGAACTTGTCATGGCGAAGGGACTGAGACATCTCGCTCCGCTCGATGTGACAAGTTTTGCGAATCCCGCCGCCCGCGTGGGCTGGGTATCTTGAAATGACAAGAGTGTGTAAGGTCAATGATGAATTTGGACGGGAACTCAACCCTGTTTTGACTCGTACGTGCGCCAACGAGTAAGATATTGCGCAGAGGTAAATGAGACGAAAATGGCACCCTCCACATCGAATATCAGACGCATCGCGCTCAGCACCGGCGGCGGTGACGCGCCCGGGCTCAATGCGGTCCTTCGCGCGGCGACACTGTCAGCAATCAATCGCGGGTGGGAAGTGTACGGCATCCGCGATGGTTTCAACGGGCTGCTCTTGCCGGAACAATATGTCGAAGGTGGCTTGACGCGCTTGACGCGTGAACGCGTGCGCGGCATTACGCATCTCGGCGGCACCATCATCGGGACCACCAATCGCAACAATCCGCTCCGCTTTCCCATCCGGGATGAGAACGGCAATGTTCAAGAGGTGGACCGCTCCGACGAACTTGTGCGCGCCTTTCGACTCCATGCGCTCGACGCGCTGATTACGATTGGCGGCGACGGTTCGATGGAAATTGCCAATGTGCTCTATAAAAAGGGGCTGCGCGTCATTGGTGTGCCCAAGACCATTGACAATGATTTGGAACGCACGGTTGTGACCTTTGGTTTTGATACGGCGGTTGCTTTTGCAACCGAATGTTTAGACCGTTTGCATTCCACCGCCGCCTCCCACGGGCGCGTGATCGTCGTCGAAGTGATGGGACGCTATGCAGGTTGGATTGCGTTACATGCGGGGGTCGCGGGTTCAGCGGATGTCATTTTGATTCCCGAAATTCCGTACAACCTTGAGAGTGTCGTCAAAAAAATCCAAGCGCGGCGCGAGACAGGCGGTTCTTTTGCCATCGTCGTGGTCGCCGAGGGCGCCAAGCCGCGCGGCGGAAGTGTGGCAGTGCTTTCCAAAGAAATCGGACATGCGGAACGTCTCGGCGGCGCAGGCGCACGCGTGGCGATGGAAATCGAAGAGGCGACCGGATTCGAGACACGCACGGTTGTGCTTGGGCACTTGTTGCGCGGCGGCACGCCGACCGCGACGGACCGTTTGACGGCGCTGCGTTTTGGCGCCGCCGCCGTGCGCGCGTTGGAGGAAGGTCATTCCGGCATCATGGTCGCGCTCGCGCCGCCGGAAGTGAATTATGTTCCGTTAGACGAAGCCACGTGTCGGATGAAAACCGTTCCCCTGAATGCCGACACCGTTTTGACCGGACGCGACCTGGGGATTTGTTTTGGCGATTAAAGAGCGCCGCAATGGGGCGCTCCTGACAATTCTATGTACAGCACACGGTTTATGTGGCGCTGAAGGTGATGTGATTATGATTAATATACAAAAAAAGAAAGGTGTGATTGGAATTCTGACAGGCGGCGGGGATGTTCCCGGATTGAATCCCGCGATTCGTGCCGTCACGATTCGCGCGCTGCGCGAAGGGTACCAGGTCATTGGAATTCGGCGGGGCTGGGCAGGCACCATCGAGCTGGAGCGCGATCCGCAGGCGGACAACAGCGCCAATTATATCGTCCTCACCGAAGAGATTGTGAATCGCGCGGGACGTACGGGCGGCACTTTTATCCACACTTCGCGCACCAATCCGTCGTCCGTTCCAAAAGGCAATGTCCCTGTCCACTTGCGTGACAAATACACCGCCGACAAAAATGACTTGACCGAAGAGACGCTCAAGAACCTCGATTTTTTGGGAATTGATTATTTGATTCCCATCGGCGGCGATGACACACTGGGCTATGCCGTGAAACTTTCCAAATTGGGCGTCAAAGTCATCGGCATTCCCAAAACGATGGACAATGATGTGCCCGGCACGGATTACTGCATCGGGTTCAGCACGTGCGTCAGCCGCACCATCGAATTGGTCAATCGCCTGCGCACGACGGCGGGTTCGCACGAGCGTTACATGGTCGTCGAAGTGTTCGGACGCTACGCGGGCTTTACTGCCATTTTGCCCACGATGGCAGGCGCGGCGAACCGCTGTGTGATTCCCGAATACAAATTCAACATGGAGCGACTCGCGCAGCTCTTGAGCGAAGACCGCGCCAAGAATCCGAGCAAATATTCCGTCGTGCTCGTATCCGAAGGCGCAATGTTTGAAGAAGGCGATATGGTGTTTGAAGGAACCGCGACCGACGCCTTCGGACATGCCAAACTCGGCGGCATCGGCGATTTGATTTCTGCGCGCTTGAAAGACCTTTCGCCGAAATTCAACAACGGGCGTACCGTGAATGTCATCAATCAACGGCTCGGCTATCTCGTGCGCGGCGGCGACCCGGACGCGATTGACTCGATTGTGCCCATGGCGTACGGCAACCTCGCGCTCGATTTGATTCAAAATGGAATGCACGGGCGGCTTGTGGTGCTCAAAAACGGACGCTATGACAATGTCCCCATTGACATTGTCGTCAGCACAAAAAAGACCGTAGACATCAACAAGTTTTACAACACGGAACGTTTGCGCCCGCATTACAAGAGTTTTGAGATGAAACCTCTCTTTATCATGACCAGTGAATAAGGCGCGCACAATCCGAAACAAGAATAAGGAGCAACAATATGGCAACCGATATTCAAACTTTATTGGGCGCCAAAGCCGAATCCCTGCTCGGCTTTGCCAATCCCAAGATTCCCAAATCCCGTTTGCATCTCCCCGGTCCTGATTTCGTAGACCGCATCTTTGCCCACTCCGACCGCAACAACCGCGTCCTCGCCAATCTCACGCGTCTTTACAATCACGGACGCCTCGCCGGCACTGGCTATTTCTCCATCCTCCCCGTTGACCAGGGCATCGAACATTCCGGCGGCGCCAGCTTCGCCAAGAATCCCGATTACTTTGACCCCGAAAACATCATCCGCCTCGCCATCGAAGGCGGCTGCAACGCCGTCGCTTCCACCTTTGGCGTGCTCGGCATGATGTCGCGGCAATACGCCCACAAGATTCCCTTTATCGTCAAAATCAATCACAACGAACTCTTGACCTATCCGAACAACTTTGAACAAATCTTGTTCGGCACGGTCAAGCAGGCATATGACATGGGTGCGGCGGCGATCGGCGCGACGATTTATTTCGGTTCGGAGGATTCGCACCGCGAACTCATCGAAATTGCGCAGGCGTTTGCGTTGGCGCACGAACTCGGCATGGCGACGGTGTTGTGGTGTTATCTGCGGAATTCCGCGTTCAAAAAAGACAAAGACTATCATGTCTCTGCCGACCTCACGGGACAAGCGAATCATCTGGGGGTGACACTGGAAGCGGACATTGTGAAACAGAAATTGGCGGAGAACAACGGCGGGTATCTGGCGTTGAATGCGGAGGGCGTGTCGTTCGGCAAATACGACAAGCGGATTTACAGCGAGTTGACGAGCGACCATCCGATTGATTTGTGTCGCTATCAAGTCATCAACTGCTATGCCGGACGCGTTGGGTTAATCAACAGCGGTGGCGCGTCGGGAGAGAACGATTTTGCGGAGGCGGCGGCAACGGCGGTAATTAACAAGCGTGCGGGAGGGAGTGGCTTGATTTCAGGGCGAAAAGCGTTTCAACGTCCAATGGCGGACGGGGTGAAATTGTTGAACACGATTCAGGATGTATATTTGGACAAGAGCATCACGATAGCGTGAAAAACAAAACGGCGAGGTCGTAACCTCGCCGTTTTTTGTTGCTTTACTTGCGTCTGAATCTTTTTTCAAACGCGCGTTTGAGCGCATGTCGCGCATAGACGCGTTGATGAATCGTCGCACGCACGATCCACCGCGCGCGGCTCGTATTTTCAAAACCGTGTTCCACACCCGCCGGCACAAAAATCGTCATGCCCGCGCGCGCCTCGATGGGTTTCCCGTCAAGCCACACCGTACCCACACCTTCGACAACGTCAAAGACTTCGTGTTCGTGCGCGTGGGTATGACGCGGCAAAATTTGTCCGGGCAGAAAACCCAGCACACACCCGGAAAAATCTTCATGCTGAAACAGCGGCACGTTCGTCAGCGGCAGCTCGTCAAAGCGCGCGCGGCTCGGCGTGTCAATCACTTGCCAATGGAGATTCATGCACGCGGTCTCCTGAAACGAAATGCTTGGGCGCGCGCAGAGAGAATACGATGCCGCGCGCGGTCAGGAACAAAAAGACAAGAATCGCGATGACGTTCAACATTCCGCCCCACTGCCGCACCCACAGTCCGAACACCAAATCGCCGGCGAGGCGCAGGGCGAGCGACGCATGGAGCAACCCCAACGCGGCGTACGCAAAGGACGAGTACGTCATCGCGCGTCCGAGCACCGCAGGCAAAATAATCGGCGCGTGCCCAAAGATCATCGAAAAGACAAATCCGACGAACACCGCGTGCAGCATCGCATCGTAATACGGTCCGCCCGTCGCGCCGGCGTACACCAAACGCAGCGCGCCGCCGACGCCAAGCCACACATAGCCCAACAACAAACACAACGCGATGTAACGCGTCAAACCGCGCTGACGAACCGTGCGGCGCGCAATGTCGTACCGCAAAAGCCACGCCGCGAGCGCCAACATGCCCAAACCGGCAAGGTGACTGCCCCAATACATTTCAACATCGCCGAACCACACGCTCTCGAAGGTATTCCACACCACACCGCCCAGAAACAATGCCACCGCGCCGACAAACAAGCGCTCGGTCGTTTGCGACAATCGCAGCAGGCGGCTCAACTCTAAACGTTCGCCGACAATCGTAAGGATGAGGAACGCGCTCCACCACAATGCAACGGGCGCGAGGGGGAGACCACCCAGCCATAACGCGTTGCCGATAAACCACGCGAGCGCGCCGAGCGCCATCGTGTACGTAAAGAGTGCGGGTTGACGCCGCGTGATGACGTAAAAAATCGCGACCATGCCGAGACTGCCAAGTGTGAGCAGCAGCGCGCCCACAAACGGCGCGAGCGTCGAGAGCAAAATCAGCGCGCCAGCTGCGCTGAACAACGGCGCGGCGTATGCCCACCGTCGTCCGAGCGCGACCGCGCGCTCAAGACTGACAAGCGTGCCGAGAAATCCGCACACCATCAACGGTCCGTGCAGCGCGCCGATGCCCGTAATCAGTGGTGGAAATCCCCAGCCCAAACGAATCAAGCCTGCCCACATCGCGGCGAGCAGCGCGAAAATCGCCAGCGCGACCAACGGCAGTCGCACGCGCACATTCTGCGCGATGGCATCCAGCTGCTTCATACTTGCGCGCGCCCGATTTCGCCACCAACTTTGTCCGAAACATTGCCCGGCGCGCCGCGCAAAAATCCCACAAACACCAAACGTTCGTTTCCGGCGCGGATGTGATGCTGTTCGCCGGGCGCAAACACCAACAGCGTGTTCGGTCCGACGTATTCCTCTTGACCTTCCGCGCCGCTGAACCAACCGTGCCCTTGCAAGACGACGACATAAAACGGCGACTCGGGCACTTGATGGTCTCGAATGCTTTGCTGCGGTTCCAGTGTCCAAAGAATCGCGCGCCCATTCTTGTCCACATACAATGCATCGGCGCGTGGTCTGTCGCGGTCAAAGACAAGTCCCTGCAAAACAGAAATTGATTTCATTTCAAACACTCCTGCAAATGACCGACCCCTCACCCCCAGCCCCTCGCCCAAAGGGCGAGGGGAGCCGATTGGCGTTCGCGGAGTCCCCCCCCGCGATTGCACCCACTCTCAAAGGGCGAGGGGAGATGATGCGTCACCAAAGGGCGAGAGGGATCTCCTTTTCCCTTTCAATGCGCGTCCGCCGGTTTGCCGATGCGCACGCGCCATTCTTGCGGACCCTGCGCGATATAGTCCCATGTAAATTCGCCCGCGCGTTCGGCGGCGAATTGGTAATACAGCGGCTTTGGGTCATGGTCGTTCACCAACTCGAATCCTTCGCCGGGCGCGAGCGCTTCGAACGTTTGAAAAATCAATGTGTGTCGGTGAAAGGGCGGAATGGGGCGCACATCCAATTCTGTTTGGCTTGGCGCGGCGGCGCCTTTGTGCATCGCGTCCAATACGCGCTGCTGCGCGTCTTCCGACAAATATTTTTCAAACAGCGGAAGATAAACGCGTTCTTCTTTGGCGAGATGCATTTCAAAAATTGCTTGCAGTTTCACCGCCGACTGTGCCAATTTCGCGTGCAGCGCGTTTTGCGCGTCCGGCGACGCGGCGGCGAGCGCGGCGGCAGTCGTTTCGATTTCGGCGATATAGTTTTGAATGTATTCGTGGTCCACGCTCATCGTCGCGGTCGGCTTGCCGTGCGCGCGCACGATTTCGTCCATGACCGGATAGAGCTGCGCCTCTTCGCCTGCCGCGTGCGGCAGTAATTCGTCTTTTAAAAATTTCGCCAAGCCCTGCGCATCCGCATTGGGTTCGCCTTGCGCAAAACTTGTGACGTACTTGGACATTTGCTTTGCCAATTCGCGATGGTGCTCGCGAAATGCTTGTGTGACTTGACTCATGGTGATTCCTCTGCGGATGCGGCACGCGCATCCGACGCGTGAGATGGGAGGATTGCGGTCAACTCGGCGGCAAAGCGTTCGCGGTTGATGTGATAAATTGCCAACGCTTCCGCAACCGTTTCGAACGCGGCAATATCACAGCCGACACACGCCATCCGAAATTGCATAAAGATGGGAATCGTTTCGGGATGCCGCTCGAGCAATTCGGCGACCGACATGTTCAGCGACAGATGGGGGTCTGCCATCTTTTCATCCTCACGCCGAGTGTAAAACACAAACGCGGCTTTGTCTTTGCGAAAACGCAAAGAGCGCACATAATTTTATGCGGAATTCTTTTTTGCGGCGTCGGGCAGCGCGAGGTCGTCGGCGATGATGACGAGTTTGTGCGGCGCGCGCAGCACCACGCGCTCGCGTCCCGCTTCGACAAGTCCCTGTTTTTCCCACGCGCTCAGAATGCGGCTGACGGAATACAGATTTGTGCCCGTCAATTCCGCGAGGTCTTGACGCGAAAGCGCCATGTCAATCAAAACTCCCGCGTCCACGCGTTTGCCGCGCTGGCGCGCCAGACGCAGCAGCGCGCGCGCGACGCGCCGCTCGACGCGTTCGGTCTGCAATTCGCGCACGCGGTCTTGCAACTGCATGATGACTTGGGCGGTATGTTCCAGCGCGTTCAACGCGAGCGGCGGAAAGCGCAGCATCAACGCGCGCATGGTCGCAGCGTCCCACACCCACGCCGCGCTGTCCTCGAGCGCCTGCGCGCTGACCGGATAGGTTGCGACGCCGAATGCGGCAACGCCGCCGAACATTTCGCCCACGCGGATGAATCGCAAAATGACTTGATTGCCTTCGGGCGTGAGCTGGGTCAGACGCACTTGCCCCGCCTCGAGAATGTACAGCGCGGCGGCAGTGTCGCCTTGCTGAAAAAAGAATTCGTCGCGTCGTATTTTTCTTCGCTGCGCAGCAGCCGCAATCACCGCGAGTTCGTCGGGCGCGAGATTCTGAAAAAGCGGAACGCGCGCGAGCAGCAAAGCAAGCGCTTGGGCAGAAACATCGGACATGCGCGTATTGTACACGATTCGCGGCGCGTTTAGAGTGGCGCGGAGCGAGCAATGAGCAATGAGGTCGTGGGAGTTTTTTCAAACCGGTGAATTGGATTCGCGGAGCGAGAGCGCATACAAAAATGCGCGGGTTGTGCGCCCGCGCATTTTTTAGGTACCGTTTCGCGGCAGATGAAAATCACCTGCACGATTTTTGTGCTGTTACTTGAATTGGAAATTCGCGCGCACGACAGTTCCATCCACAAAGCGCAAAATCAATCGCTGGCACGTGCCTGCCCATGCCTTTTTCGTTTTCCATACGTACGTGTACAGGTCGGTTGCGGAATCATAGCCCAATTCGCTCTTGCCTGCGGTCACCGTTTCTTCAATGTTGTCGGTGTCAGCGCCGGAATTGCACGCAATTTGTCGCGCTTTGGGGAATCCGGTTTCAAAAATGTCGAGACCGAAATCGCCGCCGAGCGAAAATTTGACCGGAACGGCGCTGCCCGCCTTGACCACGTTAAAGGTTGGCGGATTGTTCACCGGCGCATAGAAACCGTCAAACGCAAACGCTTTGAGTTTCAATCCGACGATGACGGGGTCGTGGTCCGAAACGCGATATTGGTCGGGCGCATAGAGCGTGTTTTGCAAATTCGCGGTCTTGAAATCGGTGTTGTAATCGAGCACGCTCGGTTCGTCGGCGTTGATGTGATACTCGGTCACGCCGGTCACTTGCGCCAACAGACTGTCCGACGCTAACGCGTGGTCGAGATAGCCCCACTGTCCGTCAAAAACGTACGAGTACGCGTCGCCGCCGATGAATTTTTCGATGAGATTGGTATAACCCGCGTTTTTCAAGACGGTGATGGGGTCTTCTTGCGCGTACGAATTCAAGTCGCCGATGATGAGCGCGTCGGTGTCGTTAATGCCGGTCGGGTCGGCGGCGAGCCAATTCGCCAGTTCGGTCGCGGCATTGACGCGCACTTGATTGCAGTTGCCCTGTCCGTCGCCGGCATCGGGCGTATCACACGCGCTGCCTTTGCTCTTGAAATGATTCGCGTCCACGACGAAACGCGCGCCGCTGTTCGTTTGAAACGCTTGCGCGAGCGAAGGGCGACTGCGCGGCGCGCCGTCGCCGCCATTCACGAACGCGACGGTATTGAGCACGGCGGTGTGTCCAATCGGCGTGACGCGCGCGGGTTTGTACAACATGCCGACTTTGATGGCGTCGGTGCCGAGCGCGTTCACCTGCCCCGTATTCGCGTCCGCGTCAATGAACGCGTAGGTGCCGGGCGCGGTCGCTTGGTTCAATTTGTCGGTGAGGAATTGAATCGCGCTGTCGGGACCGTAACCGTCATTTTCGATTTCGTTCACGGCGAGAATGTCGGGATCGATGGCAAGAATTGCCGCGACGGTCTTGGGATACTGCCGGTCAAATTCCGCTTGTGTGTCTGCGCCGCGACAATCCGTTGGGGCGCCGCCGACGCCGAGCGTGCAGTTGTCCACATTGTCGGGCAAGCCGTCGAACGTGTTAAAGAAATTGAGCAAGTTCATGCTCACCACTTTCAAGTTGCCGCCGACGGGATTGGGCGCGGTCGGACGCGGGTTCGTCGGTTGGAAATCAGGGACGCCGCCGCCGAGCGCGTTGACGGGACGCACGCGGTACGCGTTGCCGCTGGCGGCATTGCCCGCCCACGTGTACGTCATCACGCCGACGATGCCGGTCGCGGTATCACCGCCGCGCAGGGTGTTGCTCGCCGAAAGTGGATTACCGCCGCGTCCAAACAGAATCGGGTCGGGATTTTGATTTTGCAGCGGGTCGTCAATGATGATGCGGTTGAGATTGTTTTGCGCTTGCAGCGTCTGCGCGGGCGCACCGGGCGCGACAACATTGGTCGGCTGCGCCAAACGCGCGTCCGCCGACATGACCACTTGCCCGAAACGTCCGAGTTGGAAATGTTCGGTCACGTACATCGTCTGCGGCAAGCGTACGAGCATCCCTTCGTATTGTTCCAAATAATCAGGTGAAGGCACGGGGAATGTAACGTCAACGGGTTCGACGCTTCCCGTTCCGCAGTGGACGATGGCAGATGCGCTGATTTGCGTTTGGTCTTGAAATTCGGACGCGTTGCCGGTGACACGCACCACATCGCCCAAATTGACGCTGTCGTTGTTGCCGTTGAACACAAAAATGCCGTCAGAGGTTGCCGCGTTTCCGTCGCCCGCCATGTCTTCCAAGTAAAAGCCGCGCAGGTTGGGTGAAGGACCTTCGTCATCGCCGACGACGACGCCTTGTGTTGTGACATTGCCGGTGATGGCGGCAGTCAAACCGCTGCCTTGAATGTCGTAAATGTGTGTATAGTCCAGCGCGCAGACATTCGTCGTGTCAAAGGTGATGCTAACATCGCCGGTCATATTGTCGGGCGGGTCATTGCTGTCCTGGTCGGTTACGTTCGCCGCGTAAATGGTCAGGATACAAGTTTCGTTGGCAGCAAAATCAACATCCGGGTCCAGAGTAAAGTCTGTCGGTCCGCCGCTGACTGTCGCGGTGTGATTGCCGCTGTTGGCGCAGGTCAAATTAAACCATGCTCCGCTGACATTGACCGGTTCGGTAAAGCTCACGTCAATGTTTGCATCGGCGGCGACGCCGGTCGCGCCGTTCGCGGGAGTGGTGCTTTGCACATCGGGCGCAATATCTCCCGCGCAGCTGGCGACATGACTGCCCAGACCGTCGAACGTGTCCGTTGCATAGCCGTCCCATTCGACCGATGGGTCGAAGGCATCGCTGCCGTTTGTATCGCCCTGGCAAATGTTGCTTTTACGCCGCAGAGTATTATCAGCGGTGCTCGTGAGACCGGAACCCCATTCTGTGCCGGGGTCGAAACCGATTTGTCCAATGACGTCGAGGATCGTCGTACCTTTGCGCAAGACGACGGCATCATCGCCGTTGTACCATCCACTGCTGTTGGTTTGGTCCGCCTGCGCGAGAATGGCGGCGCTGGCGCTGGCTTGCGCGACGACGTACACATCGCCATCCGCGACAGTGCCCGTCAAATTGATGGTTAGTCCCGACGAAGCGCTGCCGTTAAAAAACATCTGGATATTGTAACCGCCAGCCGCCAAATCAACGGGCGCGCCCGTGCCATTGTAAATTTCCAACGCCTTGTTATTGCTGGAACCTTCAATATATTCGGAAAAGAACAAATCCGTCGCCGCCGCGTGTACGGGCATCGCGCTCGTCAATGCAAACGCGGCAATCAGCATGACAAGTACGGCACACAGCAATCCTGTGCGCCGTACGAATAAAGACTTGAACATCAGTGTTCTCCTTGAAAGGTGGTCCTTGTGCAGAAAGCGCGGCGATGCAAGAGTTTTGAGCTTTCTGCGGATGGGTGGGATGGCGCGCATGGCGAAATGTTCGCCATGCGCGCCGGTTTTTCCTTATGCCGTGATTTTGGATTCAATCACGGAAACACCGTTGGACAGACGGTCGCGCCGCTGGACGTGCAGTTGACGCGACCTTGAATCGCGGGTGTGATGGGCGAACTCGCGGTGACGTAAGCGGCGACATCGTTTGCCATAACATTGCGCGTGGTGGCGCGACTGATGAGCACAGGATATCCGTCACCGCCCGATGCCATGAAATCATTTTCGGCAATCGTATAGGTTGACGCGGAGGTCAAATCCACTGCCGCGCCGGTGCAAGAACCGTCCGACGCTTGACGTACGGCACTGAGCACGCGACTGCCTGCGGGCGCCGCGATGTCGTACGTAAAGCACAAACCCGAGACTTGCGGAAAGCGTCCGTCCACACCGGGCATGGCAGAGACGCCGTTCTCCAACATCGCTTTGAGTTCTGCGCCATTCACGGCGAGCGTAACCACGACATTGCCAAACGGCAAGACAGTTTGCACTTGCCCGCGCGTAATCGGAAACGGCGGCGGAATGAACGCTGGACAAAAGTCAGCCGGATTGTCTACCGCCGGACAGGTGAGGTCGGCGCGAATGCCGCCCGAATTGGTAATCGCGAAATCGGTGCCGTAAGTGTTGCGCATTGCGTCGGTGATCAAGTTCCCGATTTTGGATTCACACGTTCGTCCGACGCCGTTGCCGCACGCGTCACTGCGTGGGATGACCATCGTCGAAGCGCCGAGCACGACGCCAAAAATCGGCGCGAGCTGCGCTTGATACGACGCGACAAGCGCAGCGATGGCAGGGTCGGGCGTGACGCCCGCGACGGTGGGTGTGACGAATTGCACACTCGAATTCAAGACCTGACCCGTCTTTGGGTCCACCAAAAGTTTCGTGCGCGCGTAGGTCAAGCCCTTGCTGCGATTTTCCAACACGAGTTGATTGTTAATCACGCCGCTGTACTGCACATCGGTGTGGTCGCCAAAGATGACATCAAAGCCGCTGACATTGTTGGCAAAGTCAATCAACGGACCGAACGGTTGTCCGTTGTTGAAACCTTCGACGCCCATGTGAATGATGGCGACGACCACTTGAGCGCCTTCGGCTTGAGCTTCGGCGCGGAATTTGTTCGCCGCGACGTACGGGTCAGTCGGCACAATCGTGCCAAAGTTGCCCGGGAACACGAGCGTTGGCGCTTCCGGATTCGTGATGCCGACGACACCGACTTGAATGCCCCCCACATCAAAGATTTGATAGCTCTTAGTGTGTTTCAATTCACGATTGCGATTTTTCAGATTCGCGGACACATAGCCGAACGGCGCGCCGGGCTGCGCGCCTTTTTTCTCGCGCGCCAAATCAATCATTTGCTGCAAGTGGACGACCCCGCGATCAAAATTGTGATTGCCGAAGGTGTCCACCTGAATGCCCATCATGCGCATGGCAAGAATGGCGGGTTCTTCGTTAAAGAAATTCGAGATGGGCGGCGATGCGCCGAACGCGTCGCCCGCCGTCAGCGTCAGCGTGCGCGGGTTTGCCGCGCGGTCTTGCTGCCAGTACGCGGCAATCGCGGCAGCGCCGCCGATATTTCCCGGCAGCGGTTCGAGTTGGGCGTGCCAATCCGAGACGTTGAGAAATTGAATCTCGATCGGCGGCGGCGCCGCCGACGCGGCGAGGGGCACGAGCAGGACGAGCAGCAGAACAAACAGCCCCGCAGTACGTAGGGTAGCGGTAATGCGTAATCGCATTGGAGAACTCCTTTTGGTGAGAATCAGATTGTGACCGGACAACTGAAAACCGAAATGGGGTTCTGAATTCGCTTCACCTCCTTGTGAAGAAAATTGAGGATAAAAAAAAAACCGCCGTGTAAAGCAAGAGATACACGGTCGGTTGCGCCGCTCGCTGTGCGTACGGCGAGGCATCCGATATGACCAGGCAAGTCTCAATGCGTCCGTGGATTGAGCACTAGCTTTAATTGAATGCGCCTATTATATCCTTTCGCGCGAATTTGCCAAACGGGTCATTTGGTTATGGGATGCCGCAGTATGGTTTTCAATGGGCAGACTCCCGAATGTCCAAATATTTTTCCAATACACGCTGCCGCCATAACCATCGCACCAAGAACAGCCACACAATCGTCGTGGCGATGGCGATGGATAATTCGAGCGCGCCGAGCGCGTGCACGGCAAACACATTGCGCGCGGGCTTGATAAACACAATCACAAAAAAAATCACCATCAGCCAGATGGCGAGCAGCGTCGGCTTCCAATCGCCGCTCAACGGGTCGCCGCCCGTCCACCATTCCGTCGGCGGCTCGACAAAAATAATCGTGAGCAATCCGACCAAAACGAGGAACGCGACAAGCGTGGACTGCGCGGTGGAGACCGCTTCGGGATAATATGGCGTGACGGTTTCGCGCGTCAAGTTGGTCGTGAACCCCAGGCGCAGAGCAAGTTCGCCGGCGAGCGTGCCATAAAAAAGCAGCAGCGCAAAAATCGTCGTGACGACAACCGGCGTCAGCACAAAATGAAACAAGCGCCGCCCAAGCGTGTCTCTGCCGACCGCGCCCGGACGCGCCCATACTGCCAACAAAACGGTGGGAATACCGACGGAAAACAATGTAATCAAAGACGCTTGGCGCAATACCAAAGGAAATTCGCCAATCACCAACGCCGAGACAATCACCAATGCCATCGTCGCAATGCGCGTCATGAACAATTTCAAAATGTCTTGCATCCCGTTGACGATGCGCTGTCCTTCGCTCACAGCGGGCGCGAGCGCCGCAAACGAATCTTGCATGAGCACCAAATCGGCAACGGCGCGCGTGGCTTGCGTGCCGCTCTGGAGGGCAATGCCGAGATTGGCTTGTTTCAACGACAACACATCATTGACCCCGTCGCCAATCATCGCGACGTAATATCCCTCCGCGCGCAGTGTCTGCACCAACTTTTGTTTTTGCTGCGGCGTGATGCGCCCGAAAACATTCGCCGTCTTCGCCGCCTCACGAAATTGCGCGGCGCTCATTTTCGCCAATTCGATGCCCGACACCAACGCGACATTTTTCAGACCTGCCTGTTTCGCCAACGCCGCAACGGTTTCGGGGCTGTCACCCGAAATAATTTTGGGATTGACGCCCGCGCGGATGAAATCTTGCAGCGCTTGACGCGCTTCGGGACGCAGCTCATCACTCAAGCTGACGAGACCCAGCGGCGTCATGCCTTGCGGCAGTTCGGAAGCATCACCGTTGTCTTGCAAGGCGGCGGACGGATGATGTGTTACGAGCAGGACGCGCAGTCCTTGGTCCGCCAATTGCCGCGTCTCAATCGCAATCGCGCGCCACTGCGGCGCTTCGGGATCACCCATTTCGCCAAGATATGGTTGGAGTATTTCCGGCGCGCCCAAAGCAAAGATGCCAAAATGATGAGCGCTGAGGACGGAGGACTGAGAATTATTCACTTCCGTCGCCACTCCTTTCTCTTCAGCCCCGAACGCAATCGCGCTCCATTTTCTTGCCGACGAAAACGGAATTTCGCCGACGACGGCGCGCGGTTCGCCGCGAATTTTTTCCGCAATCGCTTCGCTCGTCTTGTTGTGCGCTGTCGCGTTCGCCACCATGTCGCCGAGAATGCGCGCGAACTCTTCTTGCGATACGGTAAGTGGGTGCAGCCCATGCAGTTGCAAACGATTCGTCGTGAGCGTGCCGGTTTTGTCGAGACACAGAATGTTGACGTTGCTCAGCGATTCGATGGCGTTGGCTTGCTGGACGAGTACGCCAAAGCGAAGGATGCGCACGGCGCCGAACGCATATGCAATCGAAATCGAAAGAAACAAACCATTGGGCACCAATCCGGCAATCAAGGTGGATTGTTGAATCGTCTCGCCCAGATTGAGCGATTTCAACAGCGCATTCAACGCAATCAAAAATTCAAGATAAATCACAATCAGCAGCATGATGCGCACGACGAGCGAGATTTGTTCTTGAAGCGGCGTGAGCACGCGGCGAAAGGCGCGCGCGCCGGCAGTGATTTGATTTGCCAGACTGTCGCTGCCTACTTTTTGCGCGATATAAAACGCGCTGCCGGTTACACAAAAGCTGCCCGAATACACCGCATCGCCTTTTTGTTTCGCAATGAGATCCGATTCCCCCGTGAGCGGCGATTCGTCCACTTGCATTTTGCCTTCGACCACTTGACCGTCGAGCACAATTTGGTCGCCGGGCGCAACGTACAAAATATCTCCGACGACAAGTTCTTCGGGGAACACCTGCACCCTCGCCCCACTGCGAATAACGGTCGCTTTCGGGCGCGTCAACAACGCGATGCGGTCGAGCGTACGTTTCGCGCGAATTTCTTGGACGACGCTGACGAGCACGTTGAGCGAAATGATGCCGACAGATAAAAGCGCATCAATGGGACGCCCGACCAAAAAGAGCGCCGCGCCGAGAATAAAGATGACGCCGTTGATAAAGGTGAAAACATTTTCACGCAGGATTTGCGCGTACGTGCGTCCGGTCGGCGGGGGGGGGGGATTGCCAAGCCCTTGCGCGCGTTTTTGCAGCACCTCATGGCTCGACAAACCGCGCATAGGTGGAGATTGGAGATTGGAAATTGCGCTCATAGGGAGAATCATACAACACAAAAGTTGAGCACGGGTCTCTCATGCTCAACTTTTGTTCAACGTCGCCGTACGCCGCGAGCAATTCTGCCGGCGTGTTGGTTGGCGCGCGCGGTACGTTCAGGCAAGCCAATGTTCGAACCGCGCGTCGCTCCTGTCTGCGCGCGACACGCGATTCGCGCTGCGCGATTCACGATCGCCCATTCGCCGCGTTCAAGAGATTTTCTTCTTGCGCTTCCAACAGCTGGCGCAAGTGGTCCAGCGTGTGATTGTAAGCGTGCAGGGCAATGTATTCGATGGTAATTTTGCCGTACTCGGGATGAATCGCATAGCGCGCCCAATCTTTGTCCTTGGTCTCGCGCAGATGCTTGACGAGTTTGCGGCGCGCGGCGCGAAATTCGGCGACAATTTTTTGCATGGGCTCGCGGCGCGAATAATGCTGGCGCATCCAGGCGTCTTGGTCGAAATTGGCGACGACGGGCGGCGCGGATTCTCGCGCAATGCGCGCCACGCGGTAAGCAAATACTTGGGCTTCGGTGTCGCGCAAGTGCGCGATGGCTTGATGCAAAGACCATTCACCTTCGCGCGGCACGCGTGTGAGCTGCTCCGGCGTCAGCCGTTTGACCGCGTCCGCCACTTCGACCGCGCTGGCTTCCAGACGATTGATCAATTGCATGTGTTGTTTGTTCATCCCAACCTACTATGAAAGGGTATGACAAATTTGTAATTTGTCATATCGCCTTTCATCCGCGCATCGGACAAATTACTGCGATGCAGTTCATCGCCTTTGTCATACGGGACTCTTTATGGACATACACTAAAATCGGTCCAGAGTTCGCCGCCGTTCACCGTCGTAAAGGGGATGCGTTCTTCGCCGCCTTTTTCGCGCATGACGACGCGGGCGCGCAGCGCAATGCATTGTTTGATGCCGGTGCCAATCCAAAAGCCCACGGGCACTTCGGCGGTGCCGGGCACAATCGTCGTCAGATTGCAGTCGGTCGTGCCGAGCGGGTTCTTGTGGTCGGGCAAATACACTTCGGCGCAGACCGGATAATTTTGGTCTTTGCCGGTGCGATTCACAAAGGTCGCATAGAAATTGACCGGGTCATTGCGCACCGGACGCGGCGGGTCATAGCGCAAGGCAGCCACAAACAACCCCGCGAGGGGTCCTTGATTCGCCCCCCCCCCTGCGGCGGTCGGCAGTCTTGTACTGCCGGATGCGGCGCCCGCTTGCGTCGGCTGCGCGTTGCTGTTCGACGCGCTCGTCGGTTGCGGCACGGCAGCAGTTGGCGTCGCAAGAATGACGGTCGGTTGTGCGTTCGCGGCGGTGGTTGCGCTCGGCGTGGACGCGTTGAGGACCAACGTTGGAGTGGGCGGAGCGGCAGTCGGTTGTTCGGGCGCGGTCGGCGGCGCTTGTGTTTCTACGATGACGACGGCGGTGGCGGCGGCGGGCGTCGGATTGTTGGCGACCTGACGATTCGCTCCAAGAAAACCGAGAACAATGAACAAAAAGATGAGAACGCCGACGACGGCAAGAATTCCCAAGACAATAATGGCGATGCGAAACATGCGATTCCCGCCAAAGGGGTCACCGCTGTTCGGTTCTTGCTTGCGCAAATTTTCGAGTTCCATCGTTGCTCCTCTCGCACCTGACAGGTTTCGATTTCCGCTGTTCGCGTTCTCGCCGCCATATTATCGGTTGCGAATGGTATATCTCCCGCGAGCGCGTCAAGAAGCCGTCGGGTGTCGGCGATTCAAGGACACACGGTAAAGTCCAACCACAAAATACTGCCGTCGGGTTGAATAAACGTAGTGCGATTGTCTTGGTCGTCGCGTGCGACCACACGCGCGCGATACGCATGACATTCGCCCAAACCTTTCACAGTCCAACCGGTCGAGGTGAGATTCGTGACGCCGACCGGCATGGCGGAATTTTGCGGCGTCGTCAAACCAAACGGGCGTTTCGTATTTTCCGTATCCCAAATTTCAACCGCCCAATTGTATCCCTCATCTTGACCGCTTTGATTTTGAAATGTCACAAAAAACGTGCCGCCTTGCGCCGCTTTGGGTGTTGGCGGTTCCACGCGCAGCGCGGTGACGTACACTTTTGGAATGCCTTCGGGAAACGGCGTGGCGGTTTCGGCGGGCGTCGCGGTGGCGCGCGGGCGTGTTGGCGCGCGCGTGGTAACGGCGGTCGCGGTCGGTGTGACGAAAGGTGTTGCCGTCACCACAATCACGACGGGTGTTGCCGATGGCGCGGGCGGCGCGGTGACGGTGGGCAAGAGCGTCGGAAATTCCAAATTCGGCGCGTTGGGCGTGAACGGCAGGAGCACGGTCGGCGCGTTGACATTCGCCGTCGGCGGCGCGGGCGTGGGTGTTCCACACGCGATGATAAATGCAGAAAAGCACGCGCAGACGAGCGCAGCAACGCCGAATCGCAACAACTCACGCAGTTTCGTCATCGGACTTGTCCTCGGCGGGCGCGTTCTTGCTCCCGATTTCGACTAGCTGCACCTGCGTTTGATACCGTTTGCCGTCAATCTCGATTTTCGCTTGTCCGTGAAAGCCGCGCGAGCCCGTCTTGAAATGTTTCGGCGCGGCGACAAGCGTCGAGATTGGTTGACCCTGTTCGGTTTTGATTTCGACAATCAGATTCATAACACCTCCTGCAAACTCGTACGCCGACATGAATCGTGTACGATGCCTATCTGTGTGCCAACACGCTCTGTCTCACTCCGAATGGAAGTTTTCCTGGCGGCACCTTGCCGCTGGAGTTATCAGAGAGCCATCGCGTAAACCTTAGAATGAGCACAACACGCGATTATTTATGGAGCAGGAATGATAAACGGACCGCGAAACCCATCCATGATGATATTCGACCCACTCGCTTGGGCGTTTTTGGTTCCTAACACTTTAATTTCAATGATATGCGGTCCGTTGCTCAAGTTCTCAAAGGGGATGGCAACTTGCCACTGCTGCGTCGCGGCATAGAGGTCAATCGTTGGTCCAACCTGATGCCTATCAATGGAGACTTTGGCTTTTCCATAGGCAGGACCCATCGCCGTGATCCAATCCACACTTGTGCCTGTGAAAGTGAACCGGGCAACTGCGCCCTTGCGCGCCGAGCGGTAACTACCGCCACTTGCCCTGGGTTCGATATGCCCACCCCACGCGGTGTAGCGAATGGAAGAGCTATCATCCTGAGTGAGATTCGCGCCCACACGAAAGCCGTCAATGCTCACGTTCGTATCCTTGGACTTGGCGTTCTTCTGACCGAGCACCTTAACAACAAGAACATGTTTCGTGTTGCCGAGCTGACGAAAGGTTATTGATTCAGAGTGTAGAGTGGACGCGTATAAATCAAACGTTCCTCGAGTGGTGCCATCAATCAGAATCTGCGCCTTGCCTTGAGACGGTCCCTTGAAAGTTATCCACGTGACCTTTTTGCCGGTAAATCGAAAAGTGGCACTGTCGTTCGGTTCGTTGCTGACGCGATACGTGCCTCCATCGGCATTTGTGTCGCTCACGCCGCGCCAACCATTGTAACGGATATTGATTGAATTGTCTTCTACCATGATGATGGGAGTAGTTGACGGTGTTCTGGTTGGCGTCGCTGTAGGCGAACTCGTCGGCGTTGCCGTTGGCGAACTCAGCGGTGTCAAGGTTGGCGACCTTGTGAACGTCGCTGTCGGAGAGTTCATTCGCGTTGCCGTTGATGAAGCAGTGGGTGTTGAGGTGGATGTAGAGAGTACGGTAGGAGCAAACGCGGTCAGATGACTATTCCTATCGGTAATGTACAAGACACCATTCACCAGAATGGGACTTTGCCAGTGAATTGGACCAATCCATGTGCTGTCCGACCAGAGCACATTGCCGGTAATTGGGTCGCGTGCCCCAAAATTTCCCAGAGGACTTGAGTTCGTTGCAGCAAAGTAAAGAATTCCATTTGCGATGATGGGCGATGTGGTTCCTTGACTCGTGTCCACCCATTGAGTCACCAGCCTCGGATTGCCCTGTCCATCTATGGTTAACTTTAAACCGGACAAGCCCACTCTGGTCGCAACAAAGACCCATGTCGCGTTGTCATTCGGATTGACCCAGACCGCCGGTTGGGGCAACACTTGATTTGTCTGCGGTACGGTCATGCTAAAGACCTCGCCACCAACAATTCCAGGTCCGGGCACATTCGCGTTGCTGAGATTGTCCATGTTGAGTAGATAGAGGATGCCTTCCTTGCCGCCTTGCACGCTCAGATGAGGATATTTTCCGCCTGCTGGCGGCAAGATTGCCGGAGCCGTACTACCGAGGTCCCAGTCATTGGTATCCAAGGTCTGATAATTGGTTGGCGTAAAGGTGTCAAGGGGGTCGCCGTTTGCTCCGGTCCCATCCGGGTTGAGTGCCATGACCGTATTGCCCCAGTAATGATTCGCCGGGTCAAATTGCCCATTCGAACTCGTCGCATAGACTTTTTGCGTATCGGGGTCATAGACCACGGCAGGGCGCGCCCAAATCCCTGCCTGTACCTCGGGACAATTGGGAGAACCACCCGTTATGAAATGTACCGCTTGATTGCTGCAAAGGGCGTTAAAAACCTTCTGTGTGTTGTCGCTCAGATTGATCGCCGTGATGTGTCCTTGATAATCCCCGGCATCGTTATACCCGGCATGTGTCATATACAAATAGCTCGTACCACTCGCTACCGTGGCGATGCTCAGGTTTGACGACGCCTTTTCGTAGATGGGCTTGAGCGTGGATATCTGGGGCCATCCTCCCGTCACCACCTCAGAACCGTCACCCACGTTGTATTTGTGGATGCGACCTTCCAGACCATACGCATAGATATATTGACGATTGGGATCAATGGCAGGAGACGAAGGAGAAAAACAAGGCGTCGTTCCTCCGCCAATCGTGCATGAGCCCGCTGGATTCTGTTTACTCCAAACTACTGCTCCAGTCTGCGCGTTCAATGCAATGAGGTGCCCGTCGAGCGTTGTGACAAAGAGTAGGTCTTGCACTCCACCCGGAGTATTGACCTGACTCAAATAGACTGGTGCCCCATCGGCAACGCTTGGCAGCGTAATTTGATAAAGTTTTTGCAAGCTGCTGACGTTGTTTACCGAAATAATAGTTTCTTGAGGGTTATTGCCGCTGTGCCTACTGTCAAACCCGAACTGAAGCCAATCAACTCCCGTAGTAGGAGTTTGCGACCCCGCTGCAATTACAAGTTGCGCGAGCGTCAGTGTCAATGCAAGGGTACTCATCGAGAGCGCGATTGCGCCAAATATGCTAACCCCACGCATTTTGGCGGGACGATTCATAAATTCCATTCGCCGTTTTCCCCTTTCCGCATCGAGTGGTTCGATGAGCAGTATATCTTTGCCAGAGACAAGACCCAAAAGCGATACCTATAGAGAGCACCATTGTACAAGCGTTGGAGCCGCCTATGATTACACATTATAACAGGTTGCGACTCCCCCTGAAGCATTTGCACTTTTCCAAAATCAAATCTCCGTACGAGCCGCATTATGGACTGACAATCATCACGCTCGCTTGACGGGACGGCGCAATTGATATAAAGATACAGGCGCGGATGCACATTCTTCTTGTCTTTTGCGATGGGGTGGGGTTGGGCGCTGCGGATGCGGCAACCAATCCTTTTTTTCACGCGCCGATGAAAACGCTGCGCGCGTTGTTCGGGAAAATTCCCACGCGCGACGACGGCGTGTTGTCCAGCGACAACGCGGTGCTGATTCCGACCGATGCGCGCATGGGCGTGCCCGGCGTACCACAAAGCGGCACGGGACAGACGACCATCTTCACAGGTGTCAATGCGCCCGCCGCCATCGGCGAACATTATGGTCCCTATCCCAATGACGCGCTGCGCGCGATTTTGAAACGCGACAGTATTTTTTTGCAGCTGGAACGCGCCGGTTTCAAGACCGCGTTCGGGAATGCGTATCCGCCGTTTTTCTTTGAGCGTCTCGCGCGCGGCAAAGCGCGCCGCACTGCCACGCTGCAAGCGGCGCTCGCGGGCAATGTGCCACTGCGCGGGGTGGACGACCTCGCGCGCGGCGAAGCGGTCAGCGGGCTCGCGATGGACAATCGCTTTTGGATTGAGCATGGCGCGCCCGTGCCGTTGATTACGCCGTACATTGCCGGGCAAAATTTGATGCGTCTCGCACAGCAGTTTGATTTCACCGCGTTCGAATACGCGCCCACCGATATTGTGGGGCACAAAGAGAATCGCGCGGACATACTCAACGTCTTGAACGAAGTGGATGAGTTTTGGCGTGGGATTCTAGCACAGCGGAATCCCGCGACGGATGTTGTCATCATCACCAGCGACCACGGCAACGTCGAAGATTGGACGCGCAAAGGGCATACGCTGAATCCCGTGCCGACAATTGTGATTGGCGCGCGGCGCGATGGACTGGACAAAAAAATCTCGGCGCTGACGGATATTGCGCCGGCGCTGGTGGCGCTGCTGCGCGATGGGTCAACGACGAATTGAACGCGCGTGGATTGGTTGCGCCTGCCAACCTGCCCTCGAATGGAGGGCAGGTTTTTTTTTGCGCCCAAGCGCTGCTAAATCTTGACAAACCATGAAACAAATCAAGACCCAATTTTCACCTTGGTATGCGAATAATTGAATTTGGCTCGAGTTAACATGCGCGTTTCTGGCAAACAAGGAGCAGCAAATGAAAATTCCACTCCCCCTTCCTTTGCAGGGAAGGGGGCTGGGGGGTTAGGTCTTTTCACGGGAGGGCTTATGAAAACGCGTTACGCTGTTTTGTTTCTTGTGCTGTTGACACTGTTGGTCTTGACCGGCGCGCCAACCGCGCGCGCGGCAGAAAGCGGCGGCGTCTTTCGACTTCCGAGCGTCGAGCCGGGCACCCTTGACCCGGCGCGGCTTTCTTGGAACTATGAAATGGGCATCGCGTCGCAAGTGATGGAAGGATTGACCGCGCTGGACCAAAATCTCAATGTCGTGCCCGGCATTGCCGCGTCGTGGAGTTCGCCCGACGCGAAAGTGTGGACATTCAATCTGCGCAGCAATGTGTATTTCCACAATGGGCGTCAAGCTGTTGCCAATGATTTTGTGTATTCCTGGAATCGCGCAAAAAAAGCGGGCGGTCCGTACAGCAATCTCTTTGACAACATCGCGTCGTTTGCCGCGAATGGCAAATTTACTTTTATCGTCAATCTCAAAAATGCCAATGCCGGTTTTCCAAGTCAAGTGACACTGCCGATTTTTTACGTCATCCCCAAAGAAGCGGCGGGCACGATTGGGAACGCGCCAATCGGCACGGGACCATTCAAGTTTGTCAAATGGACGGCGGGCAAAAAAATCGTTCTCGAACGCAACCCAAATTATTATGGCGGCGCGCCCTACTTGAAACGCGTCGAATATCGCTTTTACACGGATACGGATTTCGCCAAGCGGTGGGCAGATTTTCAAGCGGGCAAGCTGGAGTTGACGCAGATTCCTGCCGCGCAGTGGGCGACGTATCAAGGCGATCCCAACACCTTGACACAAGACCTGATGGCAACGCGCGCGGTCGGATTCAAAATGTCAGAGTTTGACGACGTAAAGGTGCGTCAAGCTTTGCAGCGCGCAATTGACCGCAGCGCGATTGCTGCCAATCCTGCCATTTGCGGCATTGCGGGGTGCACGCTGGCGCACGGGGTCGTTTCACCCGGCAAAGGTTCGTACGACAACAGTGATATTAACGTGCCGTATGATCCAAACGGCGCATTGGCGACGCTGGCGTCGGAAGGATGGACCGACACCAATTCGGACGGCATTCTGGACAATGGAGCAGGCACGAATTTGAGTGTGACGCTTCCTGACTCGGCAGCTCCATCCAGTCATGCCCTTTATCAAGCCATCGCCAACAATTTGAGCAATATCGGTGGCAGTGGCGTCGGCGCGCAGGTCACATTGAACAGCAGCATGTCGGCACAGACCATGTTGAGCACGAGCTGGGGGTCGGACTATCCCGATGCGGAAAATGATTTGATGCCGTATGAAACCAACGCGATTTTCGCGCAGCGGCTCGGCTACAGCAGCGCTACGTTTGACAGTTTTCTGAACACGGGACGCGCGACGCTGGACGAGGCCGCGCGCAACGCGGCGTTTCATTCCGCCGACGCGCAGCTCGTGTTGACCGACGCGGTGGTGGTGCCGCTGTATTATCCCAAAATGTGGCCCCTGCTCAAGCAGGGTTATGTGCACGATTTGGTCATTACGCCGCAAGGGTCAGACGCTATCGCGTTCAAAACGGTCTGGCTCACACAACCGCCGCCCAAGCCACAGCTGTTGACTCCCGCGAACGGCGCGGTCATCAAGAACAAAACGCCCAAATTGGATTGGAAAGATTCCACTGGCGCGACCTATTACAACCTCGAATTGCGCCTAAATTCCTCCACAGGCAAGTTGATAGCCAATCCACAGCTCAATGTATCCGAATACAAACCGGCGGCACCGCTTGCCAAGAAAACGTATGTCTGGCGCGTGCAAGCGTGCAATGCCGAACGCTGTAGCAAATGGGCGGCGTGGTGGAGCTTCAAGATTCAGTAAAAGAGCGACCTTCTGTTATTGGCAGAAGGTCGCTAAAAAATTTTTTCAAAGCAAAAAAATTATCGCAAGGCATTGATGCCCAATTCATAATTCAGCAGCAGCGCCGACGCCACGTCCCACTTTGATGACTATCAAATTCGTATGCCGCTGCTTGCCAAAAAACGATTCTGCGAGCGCGGCGACCTGCGAATCATTCGCCACATAGACCGGCACTTGATAGCGCTGCTGCAACAAATCGCGCAGCGGCAAATCGAGCCAACTCAAGTTGACCGCCCAATGCACCGAGCTGCCTTTGGCGGGATTGATGACACCGGGCACGCCGACGCCGATGCCGAGCAGCGGACTGGTCACGCGCACTTGCAGCGCATCAATCAATTCGTACGCCAATTCGAGCGCGTCTTTGCCCTGGCGTCCGTCGAGCGGCAAACTCAAGCGATAGCGCACCTCGCCGCGCAGGTTGACAATCGCGCCGCTGAATTCGTTGCTGCCCAAATCCACGCCAATGAGATTGCGCGCGTTGCTGGGCACACTCAATAGGATGGGGGGCTTGCCGCCGGTCGAAGCGCCCTGTCCAATTTCCTTGACCAGTTTTTGTTCCAAAAGCGTTCCGACCGCCTGCGACACGGTGGTGCGCGTCAAACCGGTGAGGCGCGCGACATCGGCGCGGCTGATTTCGTTGCGGTCAAAAATCGTTTTCAGCACGAGGCGCTGGTGATAGTCGCGCGTCTGTTGGTGGGTGGCTTTTTAGTGCCTGTCCCGAAGAATTGAGGGGTCGAATTTGCCATCCGTTGCCGCAATGGTTCGACTAGCTCGCCACAAGTTTCAATCGCCCGACGCGACTTGCAACAGCCGCGCTTGTCCCGCCGCAGCCCTTGACCCGCCCTGTCGAATGCGATACACTCGCAGCAGTTGTTTTGCCGAAATGGACCCAGTATGTCTACTCTGGCGCAAGACCTCGCCCTATTGGAAGCACGCGGCTTGCTGCGCGTAACGTTGGAGCAAGCCAAACCGATTGTCCGTTTCAAGCACACGCTCACGCGCGAAGCCACCTACAACTCGATTCTGCATGCGCGCCGCAGTGAACTTCATCGCGCCGCCGCCGAAACGCTCACCGCCGTTTATCCGCAACCCGATTTGGAAATGGCACTTACGATTGCGGACCATTGGCTGCGCGCAAGCGAAGATGTCCGCGCGTTGGAAACGCTTTTGCCGCGCGCGCAAAATCTGATTTACACCGGACGCAGTACCTGGCTCATGGAATTGCTGACGCGACTTCGGCGCGAGTTCTTTTCCCAAACACAACAACGCGATTTGGATGTGGCGCTTGCGGACGCGCACGTGGCGCGCGGTGAATATGACGCGGCGCGCGATTTATACGAACGCGCGTTAACTTTTCCATCCTCCGACGCGCAGCGCGCGCAGCTGCTGCACAGTCTTGGCGCAGCAGCGTATCATCTGCACCACACGGAACGCGCCATCGAGTATCAACGCGCGAGTCTGGCTTTGGCGAGACAATTGGGCGACATTCGCTTGCAAGCGCGCGCCAGCGGCGGACTGGGTTTGGCGTACTGGAATCGCGGCGATTATCCCAACACTCGGGAAAATTTGTTGTTGAGCCGCGAACTGGCGCTGCAAATCGGCGAGAGTATTGAATTGGCGAATGCCGAATACAATTTGGCAGGAATGCTGCTTGACCTTGGCGAGTTCCGCGCCGCGATGGAACATGCCGAAAGAGCAACGGCACTCTATGAAAAATTAGGACACGTGCCACTGATGGTGCGGGCAATGCAGATGTTGGGCGCGTGCCACTATGGATTAAAGGATTTGCCGCAAGCCGCCGAGCGATACCGCCAAGCCATCGAGAAAAGCCGCGAGCTGCACGATAACGTCGTCACCGCGCTTGGATTGGGGAATCTGGCAGAGGTGTACGCCGATTGGAATCAACTGGACCAAGCCGCGAGCGCATACGCAGAGGCAATTGCGCAGCTGCGCGCGACCAAGTACGATTCGTTGTTGGCGTACGATTTGGCATCGCTTGCAAGTGTACAAATCCATCAAGCGCAAAATATTTCCGCGTCCGCCGCAGCATCGGATGAACTGCTCGCGCGGGCTCAAGTGAATGTGATGGAGGCGTTGGAACTGGCGCGGCGTATTCAGTTGCAAGAGGATGAAGGTGTGGCACGGCGCGTGTTGGCGGAACTGTATGCCGCGCGGGGCGATTGGGAAAATGCGCGTACGTCGGTGCGGCAAGCGATTGTTTTGTTGGAACCGTTGGGCAGGGCGTTGGAACTCGAACGCGCGCGCCAACTCGAGCAAGCGATTCTCACCGCGATGGCAGACGACACCGTCGCAGATTCACAAAAGGGGGTTTCACAATGAATCCTTTTATTCTCATCGGAATTGCGATTGTCCTTTTGGTGATTTTCTATTTCTTGTTCCGCCGCACCCCCGAAGTTCCCCCACCCGGTGGAAAAGGCAGCGCCGACGAAGACACATTTGTGTTTGACCCGACGCAAGAGGCGGCGAGAGCTTTTGCCCGCCGCAAGGTCACAGTGATTGCGCCCGCACAAATGATGGATGGCATCCAACGCAGGCTGGTTGTAGAAGCGGATTCATTGCCCACACTGCCCGCGATGGAGATTCCCAAAGAAAAAGGGATTGACGCGCTCGGCGTTTTGGTCATCAACGACCGCGTGCGTCTGGCGGACTCGGACCAAGAAGTGTATGAATTTGACCCGCCGCTTACCTATGTCATCGAATACACCAAAGAGGATGCTGCGTCCGCGCCGACAAATTTGGACGGCACGCCAAGACTTTCCATTGTCACGGGCTATCACGCCGAGGACGGCTGGAAATTCGAGCGTTTGCCCACCACGCTCCAACCCGATTCGGCAACCGGCGGCGGCACCTTGACTGCTCAAATCGCCAACATGCATCCCAAAGACCCAAAATGGATTGGCAATCCATAAGCTTTTCTTTGCGCGGCATGCCCGCGCGTTTATTTGCAATTCACAATTCGCATTAGAGCCAACAGTCCATGTTGAGCTGTCCCCACTGCGCGTTTGAGAATCTATCCACCGCGACGTTTTGCATCAACTGTGGGCGCGCGTTGAAAGGCGAGAGCGCGTCGACGCGCCAAGCGTCCCTGCCCACGACTGCGCTCGTCCAAGCTGAACGGCGTTTTGTAACCATGCTCTTTGCCGACCTCTCCGGTTTTACAGCGCTTTCCGAAACGCTCGACCCCGAAGCGGTGCGCGACATCATCAATCTTTGTTTTGACCGGCTCGTGCCCATCGTCGAAGCGCATCAAGGCGTGGTGGACCAATTCGTCGGCGATGCGATTGTCGCGTTATTTGGTGCGCCCGTTGCGCACGAAGACGACCCCGCGCAGGCATGCCGCACCGCGTTGGACATGCTGGAGGCAATCGAACAAATCAATCGGGAACGCGGCTTGAACTTGGGTTTGCACATCGGCATCAACAGCGGTACGGTCGTTTCCGGCGGCGTCGGTTCGCGCGGGCGACAGCAGTATTCGGTGTTGGGCGACGCGGTGAACCTGGCGGCGCGTCTGGAAGATGTCGCCGAGCGCGGCGAAATTTTTGTCGGCGCGGAAACTGTACAGCTCACGCGTGAACAGTTTGAATTTGTCGAACGCGGCGCGATGCCGTTCAAAGGCAAAAGCGAACCGCAGCCGGTATATCAACTCGTCAGCGCGCGACAAGCTGTACGCGTTCACCGCCGGGTGCATACACGTACGCCCATGTTTGGGCGTGACCGCGAACTCGTACTGCTGCAGCACGTCACACGCGAAATGCAAAGCGACGCGGGCTTGCGGATTGTTTCCATTTTGGGCGAAGCCGGTCTGGGCAAATCGCGCTTGGTGCAAGAGTGGCACCAAGCTGTGCGCGACAGCGCCGCGCCAGACATTCCCTTTCTCGTCGCTTCGTGCGTGCCCGACAGTAATCTGCGCGCGTACGCTTTTTTGGCGGAAATCGCGCGCGCCTTGTCTTTTATACAAAAGGACGCAGGAGAAAATGCGCTGCTTGCTTTTTTGATGGGCGTTGTCGAAACGCCAAGCCGCGTGGCGGGTGACCTGGACGCATCCGCGCTGCAAGCGCAGTACGTGAATGCGCTGCGCGAAACGCTGCTGCACTTGGCGCGCCGCACGGCATTGGTCTTGGTGTGCGAAGATGTCCATTGGGCGGACGCGGCATCGTGCCAAGTAGTAGAGCGCGCGCTCGCGACGTTGTCGGAAGCGCACATATTACTTGGCGTCACCTTGCGTCCCGACCGCGATACGCCCGGCTGGGAGTTCATGGCAACGATTGAGGAATTGCCCGGCGCGGCGGCAGTACGATTTCATCTCACGCCGTTGTCAAAAAATGACGCACAAGCTATGTTGGCGAATCTCGCGCCCGGCACACTGCCCGCCGAAGTGGAGCAGCTGGTTTTGTCTCACGCGGAAGGCAATCCGCTTTTTGTCGAAGAATTGGTACGCATGTTAATCGAGCGCGGCGATTTGAAACGACAGGGGCAAGAGTGGACGCTGACGCGTCAATTGGCAGCGCTCGATGTGCCCAACACATTGAAAGGCGTGTTGATGGCGCGTGTGGACCAACTGCCGCCCGACGCGCGCAAGTTGCTTCAGCTGGCTTCGGTGTTGGGACGCGAATTTCCGTTGGAGATTTTGGAACGCGTTTTGACCGCGCTGCCGCAAACAGCCTAGCCGTAACCTTTGCGCAGCCACGCGCAAACAGCGCCAAGGAGCAAGATTTTTTTGATGCGATTCTGCAGGGGTTGTTTCAGTTCATGATCTCTTGATACAAATCCACGATGCGCGCGGCGATATTCGTCCACGCATATTGCTGCGCTTCCGCCACCCCGCGTTTGCCCATCTCGTTCCGCAGTTTGGGATTGCGCAGCAGCAGCGAAATTTTTTCGGCGAATAATGCGGCGTTGCCTTCGGGCACGAGAAATCCAGTCTCGCCATCGCGCACCAAAAAAGAAAGCCCGCCCACATCCGACGCGACGACTGGCGTGCCACATGCCATCGCTTCCAATGCCGCGAGCCCGAACGATTCATAACGCGACGGCATGACGACGGCGGCGGCGGACGAATAATAAAATGGCAATGCGGCTTGCGCGCGGCTGCCGAGAAACGTCACCATATCGCCGATGCCCAATTCTTCTTTCAACGCGACCAAACGCGCGAGTTCCGAATCCGGGTCAAGGTCATCGTCCAAATCGCCGCCGATGAGGCAAACACACATCCGTTGACGCAGTGAAGGGTCTTGCTCCACCACCAACTTCATGGCGCGAAACCACGTGTCGAGTCCTTTGACGGGGTCAATACGCCCGACAAACAAAATCGTCTTTTCATCGTATCGCCCGAGCAAATCGCGCGCGTGTTGACTTGGAATCGGGTGAAATAAATTCGTGTCCACTCCCGGCGGAATAATCACAATTTTGTTACGCGGCGCGCCGTACAATTCCATCATCTGTTCCACTTCGCGCGGCGTGGAGGCGACGACGCGCGCGACGCGGCGCATCAATTCGCGTTCGGCGGCGACACGCGCGTCGGTCTCGGCTTCGGTCGCCGCGCGCGCCACGCGATTTTTCATCGCGCCGAGCGTGTGAAACATTTGCGCAATCGGGGCGCGCAAACCTTTCGCTTGCAAACACTGCGCGGTCACGCCGCTCAACCAGTAATGCGCGTGCCACACATCATAGGTAAGCGTTTCGCGCGCCGCGAAATCGTAAATGCCCTGCGCGAATTCGCCCACGTAATGGATGAGCTGATGTTTGGAGATAGGACTGCGCGGTCCTGCAGGAATGTTGATGACCCGCGCGTTTTGAAGGTTTATGGCAGCGGTGTCAATCAAAGGCGCCCGTTCGTCGGCGGCGCGTGTAAAAATATCTACAGCTATGCCGCGTGCGGCGAGCGCGCGCGTCAGTTCGCGCACATAGACATTCATTCCGCCGGTCTCTTTGCCGCCAAGGCGCGCTACCGGCGAAGTGTGCATGGAGAGCATGGCAACCCGATTTGGAAGTTTCATCACGCGTTAGAACGGTTCCGCGCCGCGATTCTTACCCGCCCCTCCCGTTACGTTTGCGCGGCAGTTTTGCTTTTACGGTGTGGGTGTGGCGGTTGGAAAAATAGGCGTGCCGTTGGCGTCGAGCAACAGGGTCGGCGTTTCCGTCGGCGTGTTGGTCGGCGCGTTAGTGGGAATGGGGGCTTGGGTGGGCGTGGCAACAAGAGTGCTGACGGGCAGCACAAGCGTTGGCGGCGCGGTTGGGAAAATCAATGTGGGATGCGCGACGGTCGGCACTTTGAGGACGAGCGTTGCCGGCGGTGGAGTCGCAACCAGCGTTGGACGTATCACAAAGCTGACCAGTCCCAAGACGTAAAGACAACCCGTTACAATTAAAACAATTCCGGCGCAACCCGCAGTCCATTGTCGGCGCGGCGAGAGGGCGTTGAACCAATTGCGCAAACGATTCATAGTGGTGCCGTGCAAGATCGGATGTAGCGCACGCGATTATACGGGGGATAGAACAAAAAGGCAATCATGCAAGGCATCCCCGTGTATTGGAGCTGCGACCAGACCAATCTCGGCTCGGTGGCAACCGCGCGCAAACTTGGTTCCCAATCCGAGCAGCGGTACCGTTTATTGTGCTATGCAAGGGACGTATAATGAAAGTGACTATTCCGGGAATTGGTCAATTTTGCGTCGAGGGGAAATCAAGGCGCGTTGGGTGAAAATGATTCCACCTATCACAATGAAAAGGTCACCCACACTAAACACGTTGGCAAAGGGTACGAACGACGGCAGGGGCAGGATGTCACCGAGCCAGGGCAGAATTGTACTGTCATTCAACGGTACGACATTCATATCGCGTCCGACCAATGGCGGCAAGCCCGCAATTTCGCGCGCGGTCGCGGAGGAAGGCATGACGCCGCCGTTCAAGCCAATCACAATGGAATTCAAAAAGAGTCCGGCGGCAATCCATTTGAGTCCGGGCAGATGGCGGTTGAGCCACACCGCCACCACAGCCAGTCCCATGGACGCAATGTAGAGATATTGCGCGAGCGATGCGCCAAACAAGCTCCTATCGCCGAGCGGAGAAAACGCGACGAGTTGAATGACCAGCGGCGCAAAAAGGAATCCGACAAAACGCAGCCGCAGCTGTGAGAGATTCGAAAAACGACCACCCCGCGCCAACGCGATCAAAATGCTTGTGGCGATAACAAGTGGAATGAACATGGATTTTTGTTTGACTGTGTGGTGATTGCGCAAAGAGATTGCCGCCTCCGAACACTCAGCGCCGCTCGGGCAAACTCACCACCGGCTGCGGCGCAATCACATGGTGTTCCACAACCGGATTGAATTCCACACCCTTTGCCTTGAAAAAAGCAGCCACGACCTGCGGGTCAAACAACACGCCAGCATCCTGCCGCAAGTTTGCATACGCTTCTTCGGGCGAAAGTGGCTTGCGGTACGGGCGCTCTTCAATCATGGCTTGATAGGCGTCGGCGACGGCGAGAATGCGCGCCCCCAGCGGGATTTCTTCCCCGCGCAGACCGTCGGGATAGCCCGAACCGTTCCAGCGTTCGTGATGATGACGCACATAATCCGCGCCTTTTTCAAACGACGGGAACATTTTCAAAAGGTCGCCGCCAATCACGGCATGACGTTTCGCCGATTCGCGTTCTTCCACCGTGAGTGCCCCCGCCTTGAAGAGAATGTCATTGCGCATTCCGACTTTGCCAATGTCATGCAGCACTGCTGCTTTTTCAATGATATCTACTTGTTCCGGTCCCAGCCCGAGTGTCCGCGCAATCAGACCGGCATGTTCTGCCACCAGTTCCGAATGGCGTGAGGTGTGCGGGTCGCGCTCGTCGAGCACGCGCGCCAAGGCGTACAGGGCTTGACGGGTTTGGCGACCAAGCTCCGCAACGAGTTGGTAGGAATGCCGCACAATAAAAAGCGGCAGCGCGATCAGAATCACACTCCACGGCGTATACTCCCAGAGGATATAGATAAAAATGCCAAGCGGCAGCATACTCAGCTCGTGAAGAATGAGCTGCTTGTAATTTTGGACCCATACATAACTGATTGCAGTACGCGTCGCGAGCGAAATGACCAGCGATACCAAAATGCTATTGATGGCAAAGTCACTCAGCCCCAGCGCAACAAGTGCGAATACATTTTGTGCTGACCCAAAAAGCGGAACCCCGGGATCAAAGAGCCGGTTGAATAGCACTGCATCCAGGGCAAACCCAATTGTCATCATCCCAACGTTGAAAATCAGTCTGTACCAGACACGCTTGAGCAACAGTTCAGCGAGCAATGTCCCCAAAAAGACCGAGAGAATGACAACCGGAGGCGGGAACAGCAAAATTGCCGCCATTTTGACAGCAATCGAAATGGTGACTTCGACATTATTCTTTTGTGTTGAATAAAGGCTGACGGGATAGAAATCGAGCGCGGCGATAGTCAACGCAAGAAAAAGGATGGTCAAGCCAAAAGTCGGTTCGCGCAGTACCGCGGGGACCGAAAGGATCGCGGCTCCTACCCCTAACACAAAGACGAGAAGGATAAAGAATCGCGCCGGACGGGGAAGATCATTCATAGGCGCTTGTTAAAAGGAGAGCCGACCTCCCCCCTTACCATTTTACGGACCCCATTTAGTACTGGCAAGAGCGGCTACGATCAAGCTTGCCAATGCCATCAACACGAAATAGGCTTTAACTGGTCGGGGATCGCTCCATTTCATGGGGATTCGTCTCCTTTCGTGGTGTTGAGATCGAAATTCCCCTTCGCTTCGCTTCGGGTTCGGTCGGCTTCCGTCCATTATTATATTCCATTTTCTCTAATCCGTACCACCGAATTTTGAAATTGCAATTACAGTTCCGTTGCGATGCGGGATACGCACTGCACACCGCGCCTTCAAGCTTGAAGCGATTGAAAGCGCACCAGCCGCCGATTTACTGCGTCCAATGTGGCGCGCGCAATGGCTTCTAATGGATCGCCATGAATCAAACTCGTCCCGGTCAACAGCTCTTGCTGTTCTGCATACGCCCAACGCACCAACACGATGAGAACACGATGTTCATGTAATTCGGCAACACGCGCTTCGACGAGTTTCAGAACTCCGGGGCTCTGAATGATTTGCTCGATAGCGTGAATGGTCGCGTGCCCCGCCGCCTCCAACGCCTCGCCGTCCGAAGAAAACTTGGCTTCGCCGATGATGATGTCATCCGCGACACCGAGATATAGCCGAACGACCTGATTATCTCGAGACACGCGTTGAATTTGTGGTCGGCTGTCGCGCGGATACGTCGTCAGCATTCCATCCATCTGCACGACGCTGATACAGCGATGGTCAACATGAATACCAAAGCGAACCATCAGGAGCGATTCAATATCACGCACGATTTTTTTGGGCTGACGATGTTTCGGTGCGACGACATGAATTTCGTCAATCGCCGACCCGGTGCTGATGACCTTGGCGGAGGTGACTCCTTCAAGGCGATTGATTTCACGTTCGACATCGGGGGCAAAGAAAAAGGCGGGGGGAAGAGAGACCAAACGGGGAAGCGGGCGGGCTTTTCCAGCATTCGATTTGAAATCTTTTGGCGTATTGCTGGGCATGGCACACCTCCAAGTAATTTGGGGCAGGCTGTGTGCTCCGATGCAGCTGTAACACGAGCCGCCTATTGGGTTTGAGAAATCGTTCGCTAAAAAGTGGTGTAGACCCGATGGCACAACAATATTTTTTTCTTGACGGGCTCACGTGTTTGTTGTATCCCGACAATCCCAAAGAATCAAGATTCGGCGTGCGTACTATTCTACGCGTTTGGAGATAGCGCAATTATAAGGCAAAAGAAATCCGTTTTCAATATTTTTTTCTCTCGTCGCCGATGCATACTCCGACGCGCGTCGCGTCGGGATAATTCAAAATTTGTTCGAGCGATTTGTACGGCGATAGGCGCAGGTCGAACCACGCGGGAACTTGACAAATCCGCTTTGCGCCAGCAAGAATACCGCGCCCAACACAAGCGCCGCAGAAGCAACGGGCGGCAGGCGTTGACCGCGCATGCAATGTTGTCCACGCACGCGCGGTTCGATGGCAAACGCCCAGACCGCCAACGCGGCGACGAGCGCGCCGACCAACACACTGCCCGGCGCGCTCGTCACATTCAGCGCGCCGAGTGCGAGCAGGCAGCCCAAGCCCGAGCCGACCAGATTCGCCGCGTACAGCGCCGACGCGCGTTCGCTCCACAGCGTGAGCGTCAAGCCCTGCACACTGCCCGCGATGAAAAAAGAAATTGCCAACGCCAACAAATACGCGGCAAGAAAAATACACTGCGCGGGTTCCCACGCGAGGCGATACGGGTCAAAGGGAAGATAGTTGGCGAGGAAGTAACCGGAAGAGCGCGGAGAGGGTGGGAAGAATGCTTGCCGCCGGCGTGCGGCGTCCGTGCGCGTTCCAAAGCGCCAATGCCGTCCCGCTCGCGCCCAAGCCGAGCAGGGCGAGACTGATGACGAGAACACCAAATGATAATCCTGAGCAATTGCCAAAAGCCGCGTCAGCGCGACTTTGTACAACAGCGCGGCGCCCGAAACCAGTGCAATGCCCAGATATGCCCAGCCCACCAAGACCGCCCTTCATCCGACCAACCGATTTCATTATCACGCAGCCCTTCTCCATTCCGCGCTCTAGCATTTTTCTAGTGATCGGTTAATCTGGCTCTAATTCTCGTTTTGCTATCATAATGTCGCGCTGAATTCTGCCCATCAGGAGGTTTTTGAAGGAGGTACAAAACTATGAAACGCCTTGCCCTTTTGCTCATTGGCATTAGCGCACTGGTACTGTTTCTCATCACACCCGGCTTGACTGCTGCCGATACGCCAAGCGGCACGCAGACCGTTTTCCTCGCAACGACTTTTCCTTCCATCGTCCTCACCAAGGGCGATTCCATTTCCTTCTCGATTGACCTTGACAACAAGACCGACACATGGCAAGCCTTGAATCTTCAGGCAGAAACACCCGAAGGGTGGCAAGCCGCGTTCAAAAGCGGCGGCTACACCGTGAATCAAGTCATGGTCGAACCGGGCAAAACGCAGTCGGTAGATTTGAACCTCACTGCGCCCGACAATGTGGCGACCAATCAAGCATATACCTTTACGGTCAAAGCGACCAGCGCGGACAATAGCATTTCCCAAGTGCTCCATCTGAGCGTTACACTCAAAGATAAAGAGACCAAAAGCGGTCTCAAACTCGACACACAGTATCCCGACCTACAAGGCTCGGGCGACAATGCGTTTAGTTTCACGCTCAATCTGTCCAATCAATCCGACCAGGACCGCATTGTCAACGTAGATGCGACGGCGCCCGAAGGATGGCAAGTTTCCATCAAACCGTCGTACGAATCCAAAGAGGTGCGCTCGTTCTCGCTCAAAGGCAATGGTTCGCAAAGCATTGAATTGGACGTGACACCGCCGCGTCAGGTTCAGGCGGGCGAATATCAAGTGGTCGTCAACGCGTCCAGCGGCAATGACCACGCGCAGGTTCCGCTGACGATTGGCATTCAAGGCAAACCGAATCTCTCGCTCACGACGGCGAACGGCAATCTCAACACACAGGCGAGCAGCGACGCCGAAACCAAAGTGAGTCTTGTAGTCAACAACATCGGCTCGGCTCCACTTCAAAATATTTCGCTCTCCGCGCAGCAGCCGAGCGGATGGGACGTGACATTCACGCCGCAGACGATTGACCAATTGGCGGTCGGGCAGACGGCAAACGTAACGCTCTCGTTCAAGCCGAGCACGCGCGCGCTCGCAGGCGATTATCTCGTCACGCTGACCGCGTCGGGCGGCGGTGTATCGGACAGCAAAGATTTGCGCGTCACAGTCGAAACGCCGACGACGTGGGGTTGGGCGGCAGTCGGCGCAATTGTCGTCATCGTTGTGGGCTTGGGCGTTGTCTTTGTGCGCTTTAGCCGCCGTTAGCAGCGACAGCATAGCTCCTTGTGAGCGTTGCTCAGCGGTTAGAAACCGACGGCAACGAGTGCGCCAAACCTGTGGGGCAGGTTTATTCCCTTGGCAGCCGTTGGTTTTCAACCCACGGAAATTTTGTCGAGAATGCGCACGAGGCGCTATGTTTTGTCTTATCGGGGTGAATGTTTATGACAGAAGCGATTCTGGCGCAGGCGAATGTGGCGCAGACACACTCGCAGACCGCGACGCATTCCGAAGCGGCGACGCAAGATGTTGTCGCGACGCGTGATCTGGTCAAGCGCTATGGCAGTTTCACGGCAGTGGGCGGCTTGAATCTGAAATTGCGGCAGGGTGAAATTTTCGGGCTCTTGGGACCGAACGGCGCGGGCAAGACCACGACGATTCTCATGTTAATGGGACTGACCGAACCGACGTCGGGTTCCGTGCGCGTATTGGGCTTTGACCCTGTACGTCAGCCGATTGAGGTCAAGCGCGTGGTCGGGTACTTGCCCGAACACGTCGCGATGTACGATGACCTTTCCGCGCGCGAAAATTTAATGTACACCGCCGACTTGAACGGCTTGCGCTACACGGAAGCCAAACAGCGCATCGCCAGCGCGTTAGAACGGGTGGGATTGGCAAAAGTTGCGGACAAAAAAGTGGGAACATTTTCGCACGGGATGCGCCAGCGGCTCGGCATTGCGGATGTGTTGATTAAAAAACCGCGTTTGGTCATCCTCGACGAACCGACGCTCGGGCTCGACCCCGAAGCGGTCAATCAACTGCTCGACCTGATTGTCGCCATGAGTCAGGAGGAGCAATTGACAGTGCTCCTCTCTTCGCATCAACTCCCGCAAGTCCAACGTATTTGTTCGCGCGTGGGCATTTTTGTCAAAGGCAAAATGATTGCGGAGGGCACCATCCAACAACTCGCGCAGCAGCTCGCGGGCGGTGTGCGCACCCTTCAAGTGCGCGCGTCACCGAACGGCAGTACGGAGGCGTCCGATGCGGCGCTCGTCAACGTATTAAAGAACGTTCCCGGCGTATTGGATGTCGTCCGGGATGGCGAGGCTTGGAGCGTGCGCGCGACGAGCGACGTGCGCCCCGACTTGGCGCGTGCGATTACCAATCATGGGTGGTCGCTCTATCATTTGAGCGAACGCGATTTCGGATTGGAGGAAATTTATCTGAAATATTTTCAGAATGGCTAAGCGCGTCTCGCCGCGCAGGTGGCGAAGGGGATTACGCGTTGCGCTTCGCCATCCGCGAGACGCGCTCTATGAAAGAGGTGTACTATGCGTGGGCTGTTGGCAGTCTTTCGCAAAGAGCTCGCCGACCATCTGGGCAGCCGCCGTTTTCTGATTCTCTTTGCGCTCATTTTGCTCGCGGGCATGTCGTCGGTGTACGTCGCCGCGCAATCCATTCGCGACCAAATCAGCGATTCGCAGAATGCCTTTCTGCTGCTCTTTACGACAGCGAGTGGACCGCTGCCTTCGTTCATCACGTTCATTTCGTTTCTCGGTCCGTTGGTGGGACTCGCGCTCGCGTTTGATTCCATCAACGGCGAATGGAATCGCGGCACATTGAGTCGTTTGCTCGCGCAGCCGATTTATCGCGACGCGGTGGTGAACGGGAAATTTCTTGCCGCGCTGACGACGATTGCGATTATGCTGACGAGCATCTTTGTCATCATCGGCGCACTCGGCATTTGGCGGCTCGCGCTCATTCCGACGGGCGAAGAGCTGCTGCGCGTGCTCGTCTTTTTATTCATCTGCATTTTGTATGTCGGCTTTTGGCTCGCGCTCGCGACGACGTTCTCGGTACTCTTGCGGCAGACCGCCACGGCGGCGCTCGCGGGCATTGCCGCGTGGATCTTTTTTACCTTTTTCGTCGGAATGATTGCGGACAGCATTGCCAACCTCTTTGTCGCGCTCAACACGGTCATTGACCCGACGGCGGCGCTGCAAGCCGAACAGCTGCGCTTGATGCTGGCGCGAATTTCCCCCAACACGCTCTTTCAAGAAGCGACGCTCGCAGTGCTGGCGCCCAAGATTCGCACGCTCGGACCGATTTTGCTCAATGATGTCATCGGCGCGCTGCCGAATCCTTTAAGTCTCTCACAGAGCTTGCTCTTGATTTGGCCCCAGGTCGTTGGACTGCTCGCGCTGATGGCGCTCTGTTTTGCGGTTGCGTATATCAAATTCATGCGCCAAGAAATTCGCGCCTTGTGACCTTTCCCGCTCTCCCGAAAATAGCCCCTCACCCCCAGCCCCTCTCCCACCGGGCGAGGGGAGTTGGTGTATTTTCATTTCCTTTTGGGAGAGAAGACGCTCGTGCGCCAATGGCGCACCACCACAAACGAAACTCTCCCCTCTCTTTGTAGGAGAGGGGACAGGGGTGAGGTTATTTTCGGATTAGGGCGCGGTCAATTCTAACAATGCTCTAGCACTCGTCCAGCGTCGTTCTAACACACGCGTTGTATACAAGAGACCGAACTGAAACGAACCAAACGTAAGCGAATAGCTGGAGGTGCTCTATGGCAAATGAAGTCATTCGTTGGGATCCGTTCCGCGAAGTGCTGAGCTTGCGCGACGCGATGGACCGCTTGTTCGAAGAATCGTTTGTGGCGCCGCGCTTTTTCTACAGCCCGGATACGTATCGGCGCATGAATGCGCTGCCGGTGAATATGTATGAAACGCCGGATGAAGTGATTGTCAACGCCGTACTGCCGGGGCTCAAGACGCAGGACGTGAATTTGGAATTCCAGGATGGACGGCTCATCATTGATGTCCAAATTCCGGCGCCGCAAGTCGAGAATGTGACTTGGCACTATCGCGAACTTGCTTCGGGACAATACCATCGTGAAATCACGCTGCCCATTGCGGTGAACACGGACAAGATTGAGGCGACGCTCGAGAATGGTTTGTTGACCTTGCGCTTGCCCAAAGCCGAAGAGGTCAAACCCAAGAAAATTCAAATTCAAACCGTGAGCGGCAGCAAGAAATAAATCGCTTGTACGTTAACGCGGACCTCGCGTCCGCGTGAGGATGCGCGTCGTTCGCACGACGCGGCGCACATAGAGGTGCGCGGGAGGAGAAGACCAAGGACCCGTGCGAAAGAAGGAAGGAACAAGTTCATAGGGTCCTCCAGAGATACCGCCGGCGATGCGGTTTTGTCTCCGGCGGTGTCTCATTTTTTGCGAAAATCTACAAACTTGTAGCCCAAGCCGCGTTCCGTCAAAATATATTTCGGATGCGCGGGGTCCGGCTCGATTTTCTGACGCAGGTATGTAATATACAACCGCACATAATCGTCGGCGCCCGCGTATTCAGGTCCCCACACTTTTGCCAAAATCATATCGTGCGTCATGAGCCAGCCTGCGTTCTGCACGAGATGATAGAGCAGCCGCCATTCGGTCGGTCGCAGTTTAACGGGGCGATTGCGGACAATCGCCTGGCGATTGCGCCAATCAATGGACAAGTCATCGTCAATCCGCAAAATTTCTTCGCGCGCAGTTTCCGGCGCGGTACGGCGCAGAACGGCTTTCAAACGGCTCACTAGTTCGCGCGGACTAAACGGTTTCCCCAAATAATCGTCCGCGCCGAGTTCCAGCCCGCGCACGCGTTCTTCTTCGTCGGCGCGCACAGTCAGCATAATCACCGGCACCTCCGAAAATTCACGCAGCTGCTTTAACGTTTCAAAGCCATCCAGTTCCGGCATCATCACGTCGAGAATGACGGCATCGGGGAGATGGTCGCGCACCGCGCGCAGCGCTTCCAAACCAGTATGCGCTTGGGCAACCCGCGCGCCTTCGGCTTCGAGATTCATTCGCACAAACTGAATCATGCGCGGCTCATCGTCAACGACTAGAATCAAACGATCCTTGAGTGGATTGGTCATAAATGCTGTGACGAATGGCAAGTGACGGGGAACCTTGTCCCGTGTCACCTGTCACTTGTTTCCTCTGGGCGCGGCAGCGTAAAATAAAACGCCGCGCCGCGTTCGGGTAAATTCTCCATCCAAATTTTTCCGCCGTGCTGTTCCACAATCGCGCGGCACAAATACAAACCCAAGCCGGCGCCTTCCGAACGCTGCGCGTGACGCGCCCTGCCGCGCGTAAAACGTTCAAACAAGCGCGCCTGTTCTTCGGGCGGCACCCCCCCCCCTTGGTCGCGCACGACGACGCCAATGCGCTGTGGCTCACTCCAGCCGCCTACCGTGATGGTCGTGTGGCGCGGCGAGTACTTGACTGCATTGCTCAATAAATTTTGCAGCACCTGACGAATGCGCGGCGCGTCGGCGAACACGGCAGGATAGTCATTCGGAAACTCCACTTGCCATGTGTATTCGGGATGCACCGCTTGAAAACGTTCGACGAGTTTGCGCGCGAGCTCGTCAACGCGTATCCAATTTTTTTGCAGGGGCAGTTGTCCGCGCTGCAGCTGCGCCGCATCGAGCAGCGCATTGACCAGCTGCGTGAGATGCTCCGCTTCTTCTTCAATCACCGCCAAACTTTCGTCCAGCGTTTGGCGAGTCCAATTCACATCCGGACGGCGCAACGTTTCCGCGTAACCGCGAATCAACGCGAGGGGAGTTTTGAGGTCGTGCGAGATGCCCGCTAAAAACGTGGTCTGCAATTCATTTGCCTCGCGCAGCGCCGTCATATCCACCACATTGCCGATGATACTAAACAGCCGTCCCGCTTCGTCAAACTGCGGCGAAAGGGTGATGTGCACGAACGCGCCGCGCGAGCCGTCGCGGCGTTTCAAATAACCGTCACTCGAATATGACGACGCACCCGCTTGCGAAAAATCCGGCGGCGTCACCGGTTCACCGCGTTCATCGGTCCAGCGCAAAATTTCCGTAAAGGAGACGTCTTGCGCGCTCTGACGTGTCCAAGCGGTTAACTGTTCCAGCGCGCGATTCATCCGCTGTAATCTGCCGGCGCCGTCTGTAATGAAAAAACCATTCGCGCTGCCCTCGATAACCGCTTCGAGTTCTTGCGCGCGCCGCGCCGCGTCTTCATACAGACGCGCATGTTCGATGGCAAGCGCCACATGCTCGGCAAAGCCCTCCAGCGCGTTCTCGTCCATCAACGTAAACGCGGCGGCGCGCGGCGGACGAAAAACATAAATGATTCCGCTAAGGCGTTCCGACGCAATCAACGGAATCGCCATCACGTAGCGCAAACGAAGCGCCTGGGTGCGAACGATGCCGGCGAATTTCAGCTCCAATTCGGGAAAGCGCCAACGGGGCGTGCGGTCAGTAGCGATCGCCAGAGGAATTTCAGTGAGCAGGGGTTCAAACAGCGGCAGCAATGCCGGTTCAATGCCAAAGCGCGCCGCAAAGTGAAATGTCTCGCCGTCCCGCGCGCGCAGCGCGAGCAAACCCGCATCGCCATTCACCAGTTCCACGGCATAGCGGAGCGCGCGATCCAGCACACTGTCAAGGTCAAGGCGCGCCACAATCGCTCGAGTGATTTCGAATAAATAGCGCCACTGTTGCGCTTGCCAATCGTACACGCGCATGTTCCTATCTTAACCAATGGATGCTGGTAATCCAAAATTCAATTGCCGACGGTGTCCTTGTCTCGCGGCGCGTGGCGTCGCTCCAAGGCGCGTCCGAGAATCCGAACGTGATTCTTTATAGTATAATTTTTGTATGCAATGTCGCGCGCTGGATGCGCAAAAACACCGCTGCCAAAAGGACGCCGCCGCGTCGGACTATTGCGACGCGCATCGCGACCAAATGGAACGCATTGTTGGCAAAGCAGCGCCGTCCGCCGCCTCACCTTGGCGCGGCTTTTGGGCAAGACTCGCTCCGCCGCGCGTCATGATTCCCGACCACGCGAAATATGACGTGCCCAAATGGCTCGCCGACGCGCCGACGTCACAAGTGATTCAACACTTGCAAACCCACTCCGATTCGATGGTACGCTGGATGGCGGCATTCGTTTTACGTAAACGACGCGCGGCAGAAGCCATTGACCCCTTGTGGCAGACGCGGCAAAACGACCCCATCCGTTTTGTGCGGCAACAAGCCGCCGTGGCTTTGGGCAAAATTGGCGCCCCTGTTGTCTATGCGCCGTTGGTCGAAGGCTTGCATCACGACCGCGATCCCGGCGTGCGCGAAGCATGTGTGATTGCGCTCGGCAATTTGGGCAATCCCGCCGCCGTGGAAGAAATCACGCGCGCGTTGGAGCGTGAAGAAAATGTTTTTGTGCGCTGGGATTGTATCGTCGCGTTGGGACAGCTCGGCGATTCCCGCATCGAAACATTTCTCATCCGCTTGCAAGCCGAAGAAATTGCCCAGGTGGTGCGCGACGCGTGTCGCGACGCGCTCGCCGAAATTCGCGCGCGACAAACTGCCCCGTCCAGTTGAAAAAAATCGCGTCAAGAGGAACGGACGCCGCGCAAGCGGCGTCCGTTTTCTGTTTTCGATGGTACCAAACGCAAGGGAGTTCCCCATTCGCCTTGCGGCGCACCAGCAATCGGATGAAAATGGAGTAGCACGATTCCATCGGCGTCAGAGATCGGATGTTTATCTGGTGCCACGAGTCCGAAAGGGAGTT
>Ga0070741_10002665_pt1 | contig 46939 bp, 52 predicted proteins | sample Coa_R1_4_FD_66440 | JGI IMG/M metagenome (GOLD analysis project Ga0070741, IMG submission 66440) | Surface soil microbial communities from Centralia Pennsylvania, which are recovering from an underground coalmine fire - Coalmine... | ecosystem: Environmental > Terrestrial > Soil > Unclassified ... | reverse complement strand
CGCGATCAGCTGGAACCCCTCCTCCGGGGAGTGCGGCGTGGGCGGCAGGCCGAGGTCGACGAGCGCGAGATCGGGGGCCTGCGGCAGCTGGCGCAGTAGGTCGATGGCGTGCGGCCGCGAGTCGCAGGCGTAGATCTCGAAGTCCGGGCCGAGCGCGAAGGCGAGCGTGTCGGTGATCAGCGGATCGTCGTCGACGACGAGCAGCGCCGGCTTGCGCTCAGCGGAGCTCTGCGCTGCCGCCATCGCGGCGTCCCTCGCGGATGCACTGCATGAATGCCTGCTCGAGGCTCGCCTGCCCGTAGCGCTCGCGCAGCGCCGCCGGCGCGCCGCGGAACGCGAGGCGCCCGTCGTCGATGACCGCCATCGCGCCGCACAGCTCCTCGACGTCGGCGAGCACGTGCGAGGTGAAGAGCAGCGCGCGTCCGTTCTCGCGCAGCCGGCGCAGCAGCCCCTTCACGGCGGCACGCGCCGCGGGGTCGAGGCCGCTCATCGGCTCGTCGAGAACATAGAGCTCGCGCTCGAGCAGGAAGCACCAGGCGAGCCCGAGCTTCTGCGTCATGCCCTTGGAGAGCTCGCGCACCGGACGCGCGAGCGCGGCCGGGTCGAGCTCGAGCGCCTCGAACATTTCGCGCGCGCGTCGCGCCTCGTAGCGGCCGCCGGCGAGCTCGACCATCGTCGCGAGGAACTCCCCGCAGCGCAGGTAGTGGGGTGGCGCAAAGCGCTCGGGGACGTAGGCGAGCCGTGTGCGCGAGCGCGGCTCGGCGGCGGCGGCGCCGAAGAGCCGGATCTCGCCCGCCTGGTAGCCGCACAGGTCGAGCACGCACTTGATCAGCGTGGTCTTGCCGGCGCCGTTCGCCCCCACGAGGCCGAAGGCCTCGCCGGGCGGCACCTCGAGGTCGACGCCATGCAGCACGGCGCGCCTGCCGTAACGCTTTCGTAATCCGGTCACGCGCACCGCGGGAGGGGAAGCCGTCGCCTGCATCATGCGCGGTAATATTACGCCGTGCAGCAATCCCCCATCGTCGAAATCGAGCACGTCTCGTTCGGGTATGACGCGTCCCGGCCGGTGCTGCGCGACGTGAGCGTTTCCATCCCGCGCGGCAGCGTGGTGGGCATCATGGGCCAGTCGGGCTGCGGCAAGACGACGCTGCTGCGGATCATCGCGGCGGCCTACCGGCCGAGCGCCGGGCGCGCCCGCGTGCTCGGGGCCCTGACCACCGAGCTCGATCGCGAAGGGCTTTTCGCGATGCGCCGCAGGATGGGCATGCTGTTCCAGTTCGGCGCGCTCTTCACCGACCTCTCGGTGTACGAGAACGTCGCCTTCCCGCTGCGCGAGCACGCGCGCCTTCCCGAGGAGCTGCTGCACGACCTCGTCATGATGAAGCTGCAGGCGGTCGGGCTGCGCGGCGCGGCGCACCTCATGCCGACGGAGCTCTCCGGCGGCATGGCGCGGCGCGTGGCGCTCGCGCGCTGCATCGCGCTCGACCCGCAGCTCATCCTGTACGACGAGCCCTTCACCGGCCTGGATCCGATCTCCTTCGGCGTCATCGTGCGCCTCATCCGCAACCTGAACGACTCGCTCGGGGCGACCTCGATCATCGTGACGCACGACGTGCAGGAGGCGCTCGGCGTCGTCGACTACGTCTATTTCATGGCCGCGGGCAAGGTGATCGCGCAGGGCCGGCCCGAGGAGGTGCGCGCGAGCGGCGAGCCCTTCGTCAACCAGTTCGTGAACGGCCGGCCGGACGGCCCGGTGCCGTTCCACTATCCCGCGCCGCAGTACGGCGCCGACCTCGAGCTCGCGGCCTGAGATGATCCTCGGCAACCTCGTCGCCGCGCTGCGCGCGCGACTCGAAGCGCTCGGCGGCACCGTGACCTCGGCGGTGTGGCGGCTGGGCTTCGCGGCGCGCTTCCTCGCCTACCTGGTGATGCACTCCGGCACGGCGTTTCGCCGCTTCCGCCTCACGACCGCGGAGATCTATTTCGCCGGCGTGCTCTCGCTCATCATCATCCTCGTCTCCGGACTCTTCGTCGGCATGGTGCTCGCGCTGCAGGGATACACGACGCTGCAGCGCTACGGCGCCGCCGAGTCGCTCGGCGTGCTGGTCGCGCTCTCGCTCGTGCGCGAGCTCGGTCCGGTGGTCGCGGGGCTGCTCTTCGCGAGCCGCGCCGGCTCGGCGATCACGGCCGAGATCGGCCTGATGAAGACCACCGAGCAGCTTTCCGCCATGGAGATGATGGCCGTCGACCCGATCGCGCGCGTGGTCGCCCCGCGCTTCTGGGGCGGGGTCATCTCGATGCCGCTGCTCGCGGCGCTCTTCTCGGCGATGGGCGTCTTCGGCGGCTACCTGATCGGCGTGCAGCTGATCGGCGTCGATGCCGGCGCGTTCTGGTCGCAGATGCAGGCCGCCGTGGACCTGCGCGAGGACATCCTGAACGGCGTCATCAAGAGCGTCGTGTTCGGCATCGCCGTGACCTGGATCTCGGTCTTCGAGGGCTACGATGCGCCGCCGACCGCAGAAGGCGTCTCGCGCGCGACCACGCGCACGGTGGTCACGTCGTCGCTCGCCATCCTCGCGCTCGACTTCATCCTGACCGCGCTCATGTTTACCGGAGGGAATGGGAAATGAACCGCTCTACCATCGACCTGTGGGTCGGCGTCTTCGTCGCCGCGGGCCTGGCCGCGCTGCTCTTCCTCGCGCTCAAGGTGGGGAACCTCGCGTCTTTCTCCACCAGTCAGGCGTATCAGGTCTACGCCAAGTTTGCTAACATCGGCGGCCTCAAAGTACGAGCGCCGATCAAGAGCGCCGGGGTCGTCGTGGGCAGGGTGGCCGACATCCGGTTCGACAATGAAAGCTATGAGGCCATCGTGGCCATGAATCTGGATGCGGCATACCAGTTTCCGCGGGACACCACCGCGAAAATCCTCACCTCCGGCCTGCTCGGCGAGCAGTACGTCGGCCTCGAGGCGGGCGGCGACGGCGTCATGCTGAAAAGCGGCGACCGGCTGCGCCTTACGCAATCCGCCGTCGTGCTGGAGAACCTCATCAGCCAGTTCCTCTTCAGCAAGGCCGCCGAAGGCAAGGACGCGCCGAAGGACGCGGCGAAGTGAGCCGATTGGCGCGCGCGCTCGCAGTCCTCGCCCTGGCGGCCGCGGCGGGCTGCGCGACGAACGGCGACACCGACCCGCGCGACCCCTGGGAGCCGGCGAACCGCGCGATCTACCGCTTCAACGAAGGCTTCGACGACGCGCTCCTGCGCCCCGTGGCGACCGCGTACCGCGACACGCTGCCCGAGGAAGTGCGCGGCCGCGTGCGCAACTTCTTCTCCAACATCGCGGATCTGTTCATCGGCCTGAACAACATGCTGCAGGGCAAGTTCGAGGACGGCGTCACCGACTGGGCGCGCTTCGCCTTCAACAGCACCTTCGGCCTGCTCGGGCTGCACGACATCGCGAGCGACGGCGGCCTGGAGAAGCACAACGAGGACTTCGGCCAGACCTTCGGCCGCTGGGGGGTAGGCGACGGGCCGTACGTCGTGCTGCCGATCCTCGGCTCGAGCACGCTGCGCGACGCCGTGGGCACGGGCATCGAGATCTGGACCGACCCGATCGGCGACTTCCGGCCCATCGAGGTGCGCAATTCCGCGGTCGTGCTGCGCGGCGTGAACACCCGCGCCGATCTGCTCGACGCGAGCCGCATTCTCGAGGAGGCGGCGCTCGACAAGTACGTGTTCCAGCGCGACGCCTACCTGCAGCGGCGCCGCAGCCTCATCTATGACGGTCATCCACCCCGTGACTCCGGCGATGCCAATCCCCGCTAGACGCTTTCTCTGCCTGCTCGGACTGCTTCTCGTGCTCGGCCCGGCGCGCGCCCAGGATGCCGGCGCGCCCGACGTGCTGGTCAAGAACGTCACGCTCGAGGTCGTGGATCTCATCACCAAGGACAAGGAGATCCAGTCGGGCAGCCGCGCGAAGCTGATCCAGCTGATCGACGCCAAGGTCCTGCCGCACTTCGACTTCGCCTCGATGACCGCCCTCGCCACCGGCCAGAACTGGAACAAGGCGACTCCCGAGCAGAAGAAGCGCCTCACCGAGGAATTCAAGACGCTGCTGGTGCGCACGTACGCGAGCGCGCTGTCGGCCTACAGCACGCAGAAGTTCGACTTCCGCCCGCTGCGCGCCAAGCCCACGGACACGGACGTGACGGTGAACGTGCGCGTCCTGCAGCCGGGCGCCCAGCCCGTGGCGATCGACTACAGCATGGAGAAGACCGCGGCCGGCTGGAAGGTCTACGACGTCATGGTCGGCGGCGTCAGCCTCGTCGCCAACTACCGCACCGAGTTCACCAACATCGTGCGCGAGAGCGGCATCGACGGGCTCATCAAGAACCTGCAGAGCAAGAACCACTCGCTCGACAGCGCCGCCGGCGCGGCTAAAAAATGATCCGCCGCGAAGGCGCACGCATCATCGTGAGCGGGCCGGTGACCCTCGCCAACGTCGCCGACATCATGGCGGAGGGCAGCCGCCACCTCAGCGAGGGCGTGAGCACCGTGGACGTGGGCGAGGTGTCCGAGCTCGATTCGTCGCTCCTCGCGCTTTTGCTCGCGTGGCTGCGCGAGGCCAAGGCCGGCGGCAAGGCGCTCGCCTTCGCCAACCTTCCCGAGGCCTTGCGCACCATCGCGCACCTCTACGGCGTGGAGGATCTGCTCCCCGCCGGGCCCGCGCAACGCTGAAGGCGCTCGAAGTCACCGGCGTCGAGAAGCGCTACGGCGCTCTCGCCGCGCTCTCGGGCGTGAGCCTCGCGATCGAGCAGGGCGAGTTCTTCGCCCTGCTCGGGCCGAACGGCGCGGGCAAGACCACGCTCATCAACGTGATCGCCGGGCTCGTGCGCCCGGATGCCGGGCGGGCGGCGGTCCTCGGCGCGGACGTTTCGCGCGAGTACCGCAGGGCGCGGCGCCTGCTCGGCGTCGTGCCGCAGGAGCTCGTCTTCGATCCGTTCTTCACGGTGCGCGAGACCTTGCGCCTGCAGGCCGGCTACTTCGGCGTGCGCGCCGCCGATCCGTGGATCGACGAGGTGATGCACCACCTCGACCTCGCGCCGAAGGCCGACGCCAACATGCGGGCGCTCTCGGGCGGCATGAAGCGGCGCGTGCTGATCGCGCAGGCGCTCGTGCACAAGCCGCCGGTCATCGTGCTCGACGAGCCGACTGCCGGCGTCGACGTCGAGCTGCGGCACGGGCTGTGGCAGTTCGTCGAGCGGCTGAACCGCGACGGGCACACGATCCTCCTGACGACGCACTATCTGGAGGAGGCCGAGCGGCACTGCAACCGCATCGCCATGCTGAAGGCGGGGCGCATCGCCGCCCTCGATACGACACGCAACCTGCTCGCCAAGTTCTCCGGGCTGCAGCTTCGTCTCACCACGCCGGCCGAGCTGCCCGCGAAGCTCTCCGCTGCGCTCGTGGAGCGCGACGGCAACTCGTACACGTTGCGCCTGCCGAGCGTGCTCACGCTGGAGCGCGTGCTCGCCGAGCTGCGCGAGGCGGGCGTCGCGATCGCCGACCTCGACGTGCAGCCCCCGGACCTCGAGGAGGCCTTCCTGCGCCTGACGGGCGGCGAGCGGTGAGCGGCTTCCGGGCGCTGCTGGCGAAGGAGCTCCTGCGCTTCTGGAAGGTGAGCGTGCAGACGATCGCGGCGCCGGTGCTCACCGCGGTGCTCTACCTCGTCATCTTCGGCCACGCCCTCGAAGGGCGCGCCCAGGCGTTCCCCGGCGTGCCGTACACCTCGTTCCTCGTTCCCGGCCTCGTGATGATGAGCCTGCTGCAGAACGCTTTCGCGAACAGCTCCTCCAGCCTGATCCAGTCGAAGATGAGCGGCAACCTCGTCTTCATCCTGCTCGCGCCGATCTCGTACGCCGAGTTCTTCGCCGCCTATGTCCTTGCCGCGGCGGCGCGCGGCGCGCTGGTGGGCGCGGGCGTGCTCGCCGTGAGCGTCGCCTTCGTCGACTTGCGCCTCGCCGCGCCGGCCTGGGCGCTCGCCTTCGCGCTGCTGGGCGCAGGCCTGCTCGGGGTGCTCGGGCTCCTCGCCGGCATGTGGGCCGAGAAAATCGACCAGCTCGCGCTGTTCCAGAACTTCGTCATCCTGCCCGCGAGCATGCTCTCGGGCGTGTTCTATTCCATCCACTCGCTGCCCGATTTCTGGCGGCGCCTGTCGCACGCGAACCCCTTCTTCTACATGATCGACGGATTCCGCTACGGGTTCTTCGGCGTTTCCGACGTCGCGCCGGGCCTCAGCGCGGCGGTGGTGGCGGCGAGCCTGTTTGTCGTATCTTTCGTCTCCCTGGCGCTGCTCAAGGCGGGCTACAAGCTGAGGCATTGAGATGGTCACCGCGGAAAGCATCAAGAACGGCATCGAGGCCGGCCTCGCCTGCGAGCACGTCGAGGTGGTGGGCGATGGCCAGCACTTCCAGGCGCTCGTCGTCTCGGGCGGCTTCGCCGGAAAGAGCCGCGTGCAGCGCCACCAGCTGGTCTACGGCGCGCTGGGCGAGCGCATGCGCGAGGAAATCCACGCGCTCTCCATGCGCACCCTCACGCCGGAGGAGTGGCGCGGCGGTGGATAGGCTGCGCATCGAGGGCGGCCGGCCGCTGGAAGGCGAGGTGCGCATCTCCGGGGCCAAGAATGCCGCCCTGCCCATCATGTGCGCCGCGCTTCTCAGCGGCGAGCCGCTCGAGCTCACGCGGGTGCCGCGTCTCGTGGATGTGTCCACCATGGCGAAGCTCCTCGCGCAGATGGGCGTGGAAGTGGAGCGCGCGGGCGAGGAGCAAATGCGCCTCGCGGCGCGCCGCGTTACGGATCCCTCCGCACCCTACGAGCTGGTGAAGACCATGCGCGCCTCGGTGCTGGTCCTCGGCCCGCTTCTCGCGCGCTGCGGGCGCGCGCGGGTCTCGCTGCCGGGCGGCTGCGCCATCGGCCTGCGCCCGGTGGACCAGCACGTAAAGGGCCTGCAGGCCATGGGCGCGACCATCACCGTCGAGCACGGCTACATGAATGCCGTGGCGGAGCGGCTTCGCGGCGCGCGCATCGTCATGGACCTCGTCACGGTCACGGGGACGGAAAACCTGATGATGGCGGCGGCGCTCGCCGAGGGGGAGACCATCCTCGAGAACGCGGCGCGCGAGCCCGAGGTCGTGGACCTCGCGCGCTGCCTGTCGGCGATGGGCGCGAAGATCGAGGGTGCCGGGACGCCGGTAGTCCGCATCACGGGCGTAGGGACGTTGCGCGGCGCGCGGCACGCCGTCATGCCTGACCGCATCGAGACCGGGACCTATCTTGCCGCGGCCGCAGCCGCGGGCGGCAAAGTGCGCCTCGTCGGCGCCGCGCTGCAGGCGCTCGATGCCACGCTCGAGAAGCTGCGCGAGGCCGGCGCGGTGGTGCGCGCGAGCGAGTCCGCGATCGAGCTCGAGATGCGCGAGCGCCCGCGCGCAGTCAGCCTGAGGACCGAGCCTTACCCGGGTTTCCCGACCGACATGCAGGCCCAGTTCATGGCGCTGGCCACGGTGGCGAGCGGCACCGCGCTCATTACCGAGACCATCTTCGAGAATCGCTTCATGCACGCCCTCGAGCTGCAGCGCCTGGGCGCCGACATCTCGCTCCAGGGCAACACCGCGGTCGTGAAGGGCGTGGAGCGCCTGCAAGGCGCGAGCGTCATGGCGACCGACCTGCGCGCCTCGGCCGGCCTGGTGATCGCCGGGCTCGTGGCCGATGGCGTGACGACCATCGAGCGCATCTACCACCTCGACCGCGGCTACGAAGCCCTGGAGAAGAAGCTCGCCGCGCTCGGCGCGCGAGTCGAGCGCCTTCGTTCCTAAGGCGGAAAAAATACGGTAAGATTCAGTGCTTTAGGCTCGCCTCGGAAGAAGGGGCGGGCCTTTTTCATTCGCCATGCCCGAGATCAGCATCGCGCTTTCCAAGGGGCGCATTTTCGATGAGACGGCGCCGCTGCTCGCGCGCGCCGGGATTCGCGCGCGCTCGGATCCCGAGCGCGCGCGCAAGCTCGTGCTCGCCACCAACCGGCGCGACGTGCGGCTCATCATCGTGCGCGCCTCCGATACTCCGACCTACGTCGAGCATGGCGGGGCCGACCTCGGCATCGCCGGGCTGGACGTGCTCGTCGAGCATGGCGGCGAGGGCCTCTACCAGCCGCTCGACCTGCGCATCGCGACCTGCCGGATGATGGTGGCGGTGAAGAAGGGCTTCGACTACGCGGCCGCGGTGCGCCAAGGCGCGCGCCTGCGCGTCGCGACCAAATACGTGAGGACCGCACGCGAGCACTTCGCCGCCAAGGGCGTGCACGTCGACCTGATCCGGCTGTACGGCTCGATGGAGCTCGCGCCGATCGTCGGCCTCGCCGATGCGATCGTGGACCTCGTGTCGAGCGGCCGCACGCTGCGCGAGAACGACCTCGTCGAGGTCGAGGAGATCATGCCGGTATCGGCGCGGCTCATCGTGAACCAGGCGGCGCTCAAGACGCGGCGCGCCGCCCTGCAGCCGCTCATCCGGGCATTCGCGCAGGCGGTGCGGGCGTGAAGCTGCGCCGCCTCGATACGGCGTCGCCCCGCTTCGAGGCCGATCTCGCCGAGCTGCTGCGGCGCGACGCCGGGCAGGAAAGCGGCGTCCAGGACGCGGTGAGAAGGATCCTTGCCGACGTGCGCGCGCGCGGCGACCGGGCGGTGCTGGAATACGCGGCGCGCTTCGACGGCGCGAGCGCGGCCGCGCTTTCGGCGCTGCAGGTCCCGGCCGCCGAGCTCGAGGCGGCCCCGGGGCGCGTGCCGGCGCCGGAGCGCGAGGCGCTGCAGGCGGCGGCCGCGCGCATCCGCAGCTTCCACGAGCGGCAGCTGCAGCAATCGTGGGAATACCGCGACGAGCAGGGGGTGAAGCTCGGCCAGCGCGTGACGCCGCTCGAGCGCGTCGGCCTGTACGTGCCGGGGGGCAAGGCGGCTTATCCCTCCTCCGTGCTCATGAACGCGATTCCGGCGCGGGTCGCCGGCGTGCGCGAGCTGGTCATGGTGTGCCCGCGCCCGGCGCCGCTCGTCCTGGCGGCGGCGGCGCTCGCCGGCGTCGAGCGCGTCATCGGCATCGGCGGCGCCCATGCCATCGGCGCGCTCGCCTACGGGACCGAGAGCCTGGCCCGCGTGGACAAGATCGTGGGTCCCGGCAACGCGTACGTCGCCGAGGCGAAGCGTCAGGTCTTCGGCGAGGTCGGCATCGACATGATCGCCGGGCCCTCGGAGATCCTGGTGATCTGCGACGGCCGCACGCCGGCAAAGTGGGTGGCGCTCGATCTCTTCTCGCAGGCCGAGCACGACGAGTCCGCCCAGGCGATCCTGCTTTCGCCGGACGGCGCGCACCTGGACGAGGTCGCGCGCGAGATGCAGGCCGCGCTGCCGGGCATGGCGCGGCGAGCGGTCATCGCCGCGGCGCTCGAAGGCCGGGCGGCGCTCGTCCGCACGCGCAACCTGGAGGAGGCGTGCGCGCTCGCCAACCGCATCGCGCCCGAGCACCTCGAGCTTTCCGTCGAGGACCCGGAGGCCCTGCTGCCGCGGCTGCGCAATGCGGGCGCCATCTTCCTCGGCCGCTGGAGCTCGGAGGCGATCGGGGACTATTGCGCCGGCCCGAATCACGTCCTGCCGACCGCGGGCAGCGCGCGCTTCTCCTCGCCCCTCGGGGTCTACGATTTCCAGAAGCGCACCAGCCTGGTCGGCGTCTCGCCCGAGGCGGCCGCGCGCCTCGGGCGCATCGCGGTCACCCTCGCCGAGGGCGAAGGGCTGACCGCGCACGCGCGCTCCGCCGCGGCGAGATTCGAGTGAATCCCGCCGAGCTCGTCCGTCCGGAGGTTCTGGCGCTCTCCGCCTACCACGTGCCGCCCGCGGAAGGCATGGTGAAGCTCGACGCAATGGAGAATCCCTACCCGTTGCCCGAGACGCTGCGCCGCGAGCTCGCCGAGGCGCTCTCGCGCGTCGAGCTCAACCGCTATCCGGATCCGAGCGGCGCGAAGCTGCGCGAGCTCCTGCGGCGCAAGATGAAGGTTCCCGCCGGCTTCGAGGTCATGCTCGGCAACGGCTCGGACGAGCTGCTGCAGATCGCCGTTCTCGCGCTGGCGCGCCCGGGCGCGGCGATGATGTTTCCGGCGCCGACCTTCGTGATGTACTCGATGTACGGCACGCTCGCCGGCATGAAGGTGCATGCTGTCCCGCTGCGCGAGGACTTTTCCTTCGACGCCCGGGCGTTCATCGCGCGCATGAGCGCCGAGCGGCCGGCGCTGGTCTTCATCGCCTATCCCAACAACCCGAGCGGCGTGCTCTATCCGGAAGAGGACGTGGCGGCGGTGGTCCGCGCCGCGCCCGGGGCGGTCGTGCTCGACGAGGCATACCACGCTTTCGCCGGGAAGAGCTTCATGCACCGGCTGGCGGAGTTTCCCAACCTGCTCGTGCTGCGCACGGTGTCGAAGCTCGGCCTCGCCGGCATCCGCCTGGGCTACCTCGCCGGCAGCCCGGCCTGGATCGAGCAGCTGAACAAGGTGCGCTCGCCCTACAACGTGAACGTGCTCACGCAAACGGCGGCGTGCTTCCTCCTCGAGCGGCTCGAGGTGCTCGAGGAGCAGGCGGCGCGCATCCGCGAAGAGCGCGGCCGGCTGGCGCGGGCCCTGGCGGCGCTGCCCGGCGTGCACGTCTTTCCGTCGGAGGCGAACTTCATCCTGGCGCGCGTGCCCGGCGCCGACCGCGTGCACGCCGCGCTCCTCGCGCGCAAGGTGCTGGTGAAGAACTTGAATTCCCCGGCCACGCGCGAGTGCCTGCGCGTGACCGTCGGCACGCCGGAAGAAAACCGTATACTGCTCGACGCGCTGCGAGAGTGCCTGCAGAAATGAGGACCGCCGAAGTCACCCGCAACACCAAGGAGACCAGCATCCGGGTGAAGCTCAACCTGGACGGCCGCGGCGCGGCCAGGCTCTCCACCGGGCTGCCGTTCCTCGAGCACATGCTCGACCAGGTCGCGCGCCACGGAATGCTCGACCTCGAGATCGAGGCCAAGGGCGACCTGCACATCGACGCCCACCACACGGTGGAGGACATCGGCATCACGCTCGGCCAGGCGATCGCGCGCGCAATCGGCGACAAGGCGGGCGTGCGGCGTTTCGGCCACGCCTACGTGCCGCTCGACGAGGCGCTGTCGCGCGTGGTGATCGACTTCTCGGGGCGCCCGGGGCTCGAATACCACGTGAAGTTCACGCGCGCGCTGATCGGCGAGTTCGACGTGGATCTCGTGCACGAGTTCTTCCAGGGCTTCGTCAACCATGCCCAGGTGACGCTGCACATCGACAACCTGCGCGGCGACAACGCGCATCACCAGTGCGAGACGATGTTCAAGGCGTTCGCGCGCGCCCTGCGCGTGGCCGCCGAACCCGACCCGCGCGCCGGCGGCAGCATCCCGTCGACGAAAGGCTCGCTCTGAAGATTGCCGTAGTGGATTACGGCATGGGCAATCTGCGCTCGGTGTCGAAGGCCCTCGAGCACGTCGCGCCCGGCGCGAGCATCCTCGTGACGGCCGATCCCGGCGGGATCCGCGCGGCCGACAAGGTCGTCGTCCCGGGCCAGGGCGCGATGCCCGACTGCATGCGCCAGCTCGCGGAGAGCGGCGCGCGCGACGCCGTCGTGGGCGCGGCGCGCGACAAGCCCTTCCTCGGCATCTGCATCGGCCTGCAGATGCTCTTCGAGCGGGCGGAGGAAGGCGACACCCCGGGGCTCGGCGTGCTGCCGGGGCGCGTGCCGCGCTTCTCCCGATCGGCCGAGATGAGCGGCCTCAAGATCCCGCACATGGGATGGAACGAGGTGATCCAGGAGAAGGCGCATCCGCTGTGGGCCGGAATCGGCGACCGCAGCCGGTTCTATTTCGTGCACAGCTACTTTCCCGCGCCCGCGGATCGCGCGCTCACCGCCGGCACCTGCGTCTACGGGATGCCCTTTACCTGCGCGGTGGCCCGCGATAACATTTTTGCCGTCCAGTTCCACCCGGAAAAAAGCCAGTCCGCCGGCCTGCAACTTCTCTCCAACTTCGTGCGCTGGCGTCCCTGATTTACCTCCGTCCGTGCTGATCATTCCCGCGATCGACTTGAAGGACGGACGCTGCGTGCGGCTGCAGCAGGGGCGGATGGACTCCGCCACGGTGTTCTCCGAAGACCCGGTGGCGATGGCGAAACATTGGCTCGCGCAGGGCGCGAAGCGCCTGCACATCGTCGACCTGAACGGCGCGATCGCCGGCCGGCCCAAGAACGAGAAAGTGATCCGCGACATCATCAAGGCGGTAGGCGAGCCGCTGCCGATCGAGCTCGGCGGCGGCATCCGCGATCTCGACACGATCGAGAGCTACCTCGACGCCGGCGTCACCTGGGTCGTCATCGGCACCGCAGCGGTGAAGAACCCGGGATTCCTCTCCGACGCGTGCTACGCGTTTCCGGGCCACGTCATCGCCGGGCTCGACGCGAAGGAGGGCAAGGTGGCGGTGGAGGGCTGGTCGAAGATGACGGGGCACGACGTGGTCGATCTCGCGAAGAAGTACGAGGAGTACGGCGTCGAGGCGCTCGTCTACACCGACATCGGCCGCGACGGCATGATGGGCGGCATCAACGTCGAGGCGACGCTGCGGCTCGCGCAGGCGATCAAGACGCCGATCATCGCCTCCGGCGGCCTGAACAGCGTCGAGGACGTGCGCCTGGTCTGCGAGAAGCTCGTGCCCGAAGGCGTGATCGGCGCGATCGCGGGGCGCGCGCTCTACGAGGGCAAGCTCGACCTGAAGAAAGCCCAGGCGGCCGCCGACCAGGCGACCAAGAAGTCCTGAGCGTGACGCTCGCCAAAAGGAAGGCGCGGGATGGGACTCGCTAAGCGGGTCATTCCCTGCCTCGACGTCACCGCGGGGCGGGTCGTGAAGGGCGTGAACTTCGTCGGCTTGCGCGATGCCGGCGACCCGGTCGAGATCGCCGCGCGCTATGACGAGCAGGGCGCCGACGAGGTCTGCTTCCTGGACATCACCGCGAGCTCCGATGAGCGTGAGATCCTGCTCCACGTGATCGAGTCCGTGGCCTCCAAGGTCTTCATCCCGCTCACCGTCGGCGGCGGCGTGCGCCGGGTCGAGGACGTGCGGCGGCTGCTCAACGCGGGCGCCGACAAGGTCTCGATCAACACCGCCGCGGTGCAGAATCCGGAGCTCGTGCGCGAGGCTTCGGGCATCGTCGGCTGCCAGTGCATCGTCGTGGCGATCGACGCGAAGAAGAGCGCCGGCGGACACTGGGAGGTCTTCACGCACGGCGGGCGCAGGCCGACCGGGCTCGACGCCGTCGAATGGGCGAAAACGATGCAGAATGCGGGCGCGGGCGAGATCCTGCTGACCAGCATGGACCGCGACGGCACGCGCGACGGCTTCGATCTCGGGCTCACGCGCGCGGTGTCGGACGCGGTCGGCGTGCCGGTCATCGCCTCCGGCGGCGTCGGCAGCATGGAGCACCTTGCACAGGGCGTGGTGGAGGGCGGCGCCGACGCGGTGCTGGCGGCGAGCGTATTCCACTTCGGCGACTTCACCGTGCGCCAGGCGAAGGAGCACATGAAGACCCGCGGCATCGAGGTACGGCTTTGACGGTCTCATCCACGCCCACGAGCTGGATCGACGAAGTGCCCTTCGACCAGGCCGGCCTCGTCCCGGTGATCGCGCAGGACGCGGCGAGCGGGCGCGTGCTGACGCTCGCGTGGATGAACCGCGAGGCGCTCGAGCGCACGGTGGCGGAAGGGCGCGCGGTGTACTGGTCGCGCTCGCGCAGCAAGCTCTGGCGCAAGGGCGAGGAGTCGGGCAACGTGCAGAAGGTCGTGGAGGTGCGGCTCGATTGCGACAGCGACGCGGTCCTGCTCAGAGTGGAGCAGGCGGGCGGCATCGCCTGCCATACCGGGCGCGAGAGCTGCTTCTACCGCAAACTCGAGAACGGGAGATGGGTGGGCGTGGATCCGGTGCTGAAGGATCCCGCCGAGCTCTACAAAAAATGAAACCGCAGATCTACGAAGTGCTGGAGCGCATCGCCGCGTCGATCGAGGAGCGCAAGGGCGGCGACCCGGCCACGTCCTACGTCGCCAAGCTGTTCTCGCAGGGTGACGACGCCATGCTGAAGAAAATCGGAGAGGAAGCCACCGAGACCGTGCTTGCGGCGAAGAGCGGCGACCGCCTGCACCTCGTGCGCGAGGTCACCGACCTGTGGTTCCACTGCATGATCGTGCTCGCGCGCCATGGCCTGGGCCCGGCGGACGTGCTCGCGGAGATGCACCGCCGCGAGGGGATCTCGGGACTCGATGAGAAGGCGCTCAGGAAGAAATAAGGGAAGAAATGACCGATCCGAATTGCATCTTCTGCAAGATCGCGCGCGGCGAGATTCCCGCGAAGATGCTGTTCCAGGACGCCGACGTGATGGCGTTCCACGACATCCGCCCGCAGGCGCCGGTCCATTTCCTGCTCGTGCCGAAGGCGCATGTCGCCACCCTCTACGACGCGCAGCCCGAGCACGAGCGCGCGCTCGGCAAGATGCTCGCGCTCGCGGGCCGTCTCGCGCGCGAGGCGGGCGCGTCCGACGGCTTCCGCAGCATCGTCAACACCGGGCGCGTGGGGCATCAGGAGGTGTATCATGTCCATATGCATGTCCTGGGCGGCGCGGAACCGCTAGGTCCCATGCTCCAGAGACGGAAATAGGAAGGAGACGCTATGGGTTCGTTCAGCATCTGGCACTGGCTGATCGTCCTGCTGATCGTGATGCTGATTTTCGGCACGAAGAAGCTGCGCAACATGGGCGCGGATCTCGGCGGCGCGGTGCGCGGGTTCAAGGAAGGCATGCGCGACGGCGGCGAGAAGGCGGAGCCCGCGCCGCAGGTGACGGGCAAGACCGTCGAAGGCGAGGTCCGCGAGCGCTCCGAGCACAAGGCCTAGCGCCGAGCACAAGGCGCGGCCTCGCTTCAAAGGCGCCCCGGCGGCGCCTTTTTGTTCTCCAGCCATGTTCGACATCGGATTTTCGGAGCTCGTAGTGATCGGCCTGGTGGCGCTGGTCGTCATCGGCCCGGAGCGCCTGCCGCGCGTCGCGCGCACGCTCGGCCACCTCGCCGGCCGGCTGCAGCGCTATGTCAACGACGTCAAGGCCGACATCAACCGCGAGATCGAGCTCGACGAGCTGCGCAAGATGCGCGACGAGGTGCACAAGGCCGCGACCGACATCGAGACCTCGGTGAGCGCGGAGATGGCCAAGACGCAGGGCGAGCTGAGCACGGCGGCCGACGATCTCAACAAGTCGGTCCAGGCGGCCGTTGAAGCAAAGCCGGGCGAGAAATGAGCGACCAGGAGAGCTTCCTGTCGCACCTGATCGAGCTGCGCGAGCGGCTCATCCGCGCGACGGCGGCGGTCCTCATCCTGTTCGTGATCTTCTTCTTCTACCCCGGCTCGGGCCCGATCTACGACTTTCTCGCCCTGCCGCTGATGTCGGCATTGCCTGAAGGCGCGAAGATGATCGCCACCGGCGTCATCACCCCCTTCATGGTGCCCGTCAAGGTCACCGCGCTCGTCGCCTTCCTCGCCGCGCTGCCCTATGTCCTCTACCAGGCGTGGGCGTTCGTCGCGCCGGGGCTCTACGAGCACGAGAAGAAGCTCGCGCTGCCGCTCGTCGTCGGCAGCACCGTGCTCTTCCTCCTCGGCGTCGCGTTCTGCTACTACTTCGTGTTCGGGCGCGTATTCGCCTTCATCCACAGCTTCGCGCCCAAATCGATCACGCCCGCGCCCGACATCGAGGCGTATTTCAGCTTCGTCATCACGATGTTCATCGCTTTCGGCGTGACCTTCGAGATCCCGATCGTCGTCATCCTGCTCGTGCGCATGGGCCTCGTGAGCGTCGAGAAGCTGCGCGATGCGCGCCCGTACGTGATCGTCGGGGCCTTCATCGTCGCGGCGGTGGTCACGCCGCCCGACGTCGTTTCGCAGTTCATGCTGGCCATTCCGATGTGCCTGCTCTACGAGGCGGGCCTCATCCTCGGCCGCTTCGCGAGCCGGCCGAAGCCGGAGGCGCAGCCGTTGACCGACTCGTAGGCGGGCGCTATCGTGGCCTCCGTCAAAGGGAGGAGGCCCATGGTCCTGAAAGTCGTCGCCGCCGCGCTCGCGGCGCTGCTGTTCGCCGGGAATGCGCTCGCGCAGCTCCTGACCGAGAAGAAGGTCTTCACGCTGCCGGAGTACGCCACCGTCGGCGGCAGGACGATCCGCGACGTGCGCGTCGGCTACGAAAGCTACGGCAAGCTCAACGCCGCCGGCGACAACGCCATCTTCGTCGCGCACTTCTTCTCCGGCAATTCGCACGCGGCCGGCAGGTACAAGCCGGAGGACAAGGCACCCGGCTACTGGGACAGCGTGATCGGGCCCGGCAAGCCCTTCGATACGGACAAGTACTTCGTCCTGAGCGCCGATACGCTCGTCAACCTGAACGTCAAGGACCCGGGCACCACCACGACCGGCCCGGCGAGCCTGAACCCGGCGAGCGGCAAGCCCTACGGCATGAGCTTTCCGATCGTCACCATGCGCGATTTCGTGCGGGTGCAGAAGGCGCTGGCGGACGCGCTCGGCATCAAGCGATTCGCCGCCGTGACCGGGGCCTCCATGGGCTCGCTCCAGACCATGGAATGGGCCGCCGCATACCCGGAGATGGTGGAGCGCGCGATCCCCGTCCTCCCCGGCGGGCTCGAAGCGAATCCCTATCTCATCGAGATGCTCAATACCTGGGCGGCGCCGATCGTCGCCGACCCGAAATGGAATGGCGGTGACTACTACGGTCGCGAAGAGCCGACCCAGGGCCTCGCCGATGCGCTCAAGCTCGTGACGCTGAATGCCCGTCACTACGGCTGGGCCGACAAGACCTTCGGCCGCAAATGGGCGGCGGCCGACAAAAGCCCGCTGCAGGACTGGGGCAACCGCTACGCGATCGAGGACACCATCGACAAGGTCTCCGCCGCGCGCGCCGCCGGCTCGGACGCCAACTCGTTCCTCTACCTGGTGCGCGCCAACCAGCTCTACCAGATCGACGACGCCAAGCGCATCAAGGCGCGGGTGCTCTCGATCGTCGCGAAGTCGGACCTGCTGCTCTATCCGGACTTCGCGCGCAAGATGGCCGCGACGCTGCGCTCGCAGGGGAACCACGTGGAGGAATTCGAGATCGACGCCGACGGCGGGCACCTCGACGGGGTTCTGCTGATCGCCAAGGCAGGAGACGCGATCCGCGCCTTCCTGCGGAAATAGCTACTCGGGGCGTTCCTGCGGCTTCGGGCGCCGGCCGACCGAGACGGTGGCGTCCACGTCCTGGTTCTGGCGCTTGAGCTTCAGCTTCGCGCTGCTGCCCGGCGCGAGCGCCGCGATGAGGTTCAGCATGGAGGCGGGGTCGCCGACCGGCTTGCCTTCGACCTCGGTCAGCACGTCGCCGGGCTTGATGCCGGCCTTGTCCGCCGGGCCGCCGCGCAGCACCCCGGCGATGAGCGCGCCGTGCACGTCGCCGAGCTTGAAGGACTCGGCAACGGGCGCGGTGATCTCCTGCACTTCGACGCCGATCCAGCCGCGCGTGACGCTACCGGTCTTGATGATCTGCTCCAGCACCATCTGCGCCGTCGACACCGGGATCGCGAAGCCGATCCCCATCGAGCCGCCGGAGCGCGAGAAGATCGCGGTGTTGATGCCGACCAGGTTGCCGCCCGCATCGATCAGCGCGCCGCCCGAATTCCCCGGATTGATGGCGGCATCGGTCTGGATGAAGTTCTCGAACGTATTGATGCCGAGGCCGGTGCGGCCGAGCGCGGAGACGATGCCGCTCGTCACCGTCTGGCCCACGCCAAAAGGGTTGCCGATGGCGAGCACGACGTCCCCGACGCGCAGCGCGTCGGAGGAGCCGAAGGTGATTGCCGGCAGGTTGTCGGCATTGAGGCGCAGCACCGCGAGGTCGGTCTCCGGGTCGTTGCCGACCACCTTGGCGAGGAGCTTCTTGCCGTCGGCGAGCGCGACCTCGATCTCGTCGGCCGCCTCCACGACGTGATGGTTGGTGAGCACGTAGCCGCTCGAGCTGACGATCACTCCGGAGCCGAGGCTCGAGGCGCGCTGGGCCTCCTCGGGCACCTGGTCGCCGAAGAAGCGCCGGAAGATGGGGTCGTTGAGGAGCGGGTGCCGCGGGGTGCGGATCTCCTTGGAGGTGAAGATGTTCACCACCGAAGGCGTGGCGCGCCGGACGGCCTCGTGAAAGGAGCCGACCTGCGAGGCGGCGGGCTGCGGGCCGGTCGCCGGCGCCTGCTGCAGCACCGCGAGCTGGGTCGCGGGGCCGCGCGCCGGCAGCCATTCCGGACGGAAGGTCGAGACCACGAACAGGACCGCGACGGCGATCGTGACCGCCTGCGCGAACACCAGCCAGAGGCGACGCATGGGACCGCGCAGTATACAAAATTCACGTGGAAATTTAAGCGTTTAGAGCGCGAATCGTGGACATTCCGAAGGCCGCTCGCTAAAATCGCACGCTTTCGCCTCACCCCATAACAACTCCATCTCCATGAGCGATCAACAAAAACCGGATCGGACGCGGCGAAACCTCATCGTCGCGACTTCGGTCGTCGGCGGCGCGGCAGCGGTCGGCGCCGCAGTTCCCTTCGTCGCGAGCATGTGGCCCTCGGAGCGCGCCAAGGCGGCCGGCGCGCCGATCCAGGTGGACCTGTCGCGCCTGGCCGCCGGCGAGCTCGGCGTTTTCGAGTGGCGCGGCAAGCCCGTCTGGGTGATGAAGCGCACGAAGGAGATGCTGGAGGGGATCAAGCAGGCCGATCCGCGCGTCTCGGATCCGGGCTCCGAGGTGGACCAGCAGCCGAAGTACGCGAAGAACGAGTTTCGCTCCATCAAGCCGGAGCTCATGGTGCTGGTGGGTGTGTGCACCCACCTCGGCTGCTCGCCCAAGGAAAAGAGCGCCGAGGACAAGGGCGAGATGGGCGCGGACTGGGCGGGCGGCTTCTACTGCCCGTGCCACGGCTCGAAGTTCGATTTCGCCGGGCGCGTGTTCAAGGGCTCGCCGGCGCCGAAGAACCTGGAGGTGCCGCCCTACGAATATGTCTCGGACAACACCCTCGTCATCGGCGAGGACAAAGAAAAGAAAGGGGCATAGCGCATGGCCTCGCGTCTGACTGCGCTCTGGAACTGGTTCGATGCGCGCATGCCCACCGTGGCCGAGCAGTGGCGCATCCATGCCTCCGAGTACTACGCGCCGAAGAACTTCAACTTCTGGTACTTCTTCGGCTCGCTCGCGCTGCTCGTGCTGGGCATCCAGATCCTCTCCGGGATCTTCCTCACGATGAACTACAAGCCCGACGCGACCCTCGCGTTCGGCTCGGTCGAGTACATCATGCGCGACGTCGCGGGCGGCTGGATCATCCGCTACATCCACTCGACCGGCGCCTCGGCCTTCTTCATCGTCGTCTACCTGCACATGTTCCGCGGGCTCCTGTACGGCTCCTACAAGCAGCCGCGCGAGCTGGTGTGGATCTTCGGGGTGCTCATCTACCTCACGCTCATGGGCGAGGCGTTCTTCGGCTACCTGCTTCCGTGGGGCCAGATGTCGTACTGGGGCGCGCAGGTGATCGTCAACCTCTTCGGCACCATTCCCTTCATCGGCCCGGACCTCGCGCTTTGGATCCGCGGCGACTACGTCGTGTCGGACGCCACGCTGAACCGCTTCTTCGCGCTGCACGTCATCGCGCTGCCGCTCGTGCTGCTCGGCCTGGTCGTGACGCACCTGCTTGCGCTGCACGACGTGGGCTCCAACAATCCGGACGGCGTCGAGATCAAGAAGCTGAAGGACGCGAACGGCCGGCCGCTCGACGGCATCCCGTTCCATCCTTACTACACGGTGAAGGACATCATGGGCGCGGTGGTCTTCCTCGCCGTGTTCTGCATCGTGATGTTCTTCCTGCCCGAGATGGGCGGCTACTTCCTCGAGTACAACAACTTCATTCCGGCCGACCCGCTGAAGACGCCGCCGCACATCGCGCCGGTGTGGTACTTCACGCCGTACTACACCATCCTGCGCGCGGTGCCGCCGCTCTTCAACTCCCAGTTCCCCGGCGTGCTGGCGATGGGCATCGCCACCCTGATCCTCTTTTTCCTGCCCTGGCTCGACCGCAGCCCGGTGAAGTCGATCCGCTACCGTGGTGCGTACTACAAGACCGCGCTCGCGGTGTTTATCGTCGCCTTCCTCGTCCTGGGCTACCTCGGCACGGAGCCGACCACGGTGTGGGGGCAGTTCGGCTTCGACGCCTTCTTCCTCGACACCAAGGACCGCGCGACCTGGGTCGGGCGGCTGTGCGCTGTCGTGTACTTCCTGTTCTTTTTCCTCATGCCCTGGTACACGGCGCGCGACGCCGTGAAGCCGGTTCCCGAGCGGGTGACGCGATGAGGAAGCTCGCGCTGCTGCTTCTTCTGTGCCTGCCCCTCGGCGTGCTCGCGGCGGAGGAGGGCTATCCGCTCGACCGCTCGCCGAACGACCTGCGGGACCTCGTGAGCCTCCAGTCCGGGGCGCGCACCTACGTCAACTACTGCCTCGGCTGCCACGGCGCGCAATACATGCGCTACAACCGGCTCACCGACCTCGGCCTCACCGAGGCGCAGATTCGCGACAACCTGATGTTCACCGCCGACAAGGTCGGCGAGACGATGAAGACCGCGATGCCGCCGAAGGAGGCCAAGACGTGGTTCGGCGTGGCGCCGCCCGACCTCTCGGTCGTCGCGCGCTCGCGCGGCGCGGACTGGCTCTACACGTACCTGCGCACGTTCTACCGCGACCCGAAGACCGCGACCGGCTGGAACAACGTCGTCTTCCCGAACGTCGGCATGCCGCATGCGCTCTGGACGCTGCAGGGCGAGCGCTCGCTCGCGATCGAGACGGAGAAGGAGCTCGGCGGCGGCGAGCGCACCGCGTACAAGTGGACGCAGCTCTCGCAGGGCGCCCAGACCCCGGTGCAGTACGACGCGACGGTGCGGGACCTCGTGAACTTCCTCGTCTACGTGAGCGAGCCGGCGGCGACGAGCCGCAGGGCGATCGGCATCGTGGTGCTCTTCGTGCTCGGCGTGCTCTTCATCTTCGCTTACCTGCTCAAGCACGAGTTCTGGAAGGACGTTAAGTAGCCCCGCGGCGCGCCTGCGGGCGCGCCCGGGCATTTCAGGCGGAATCGACCATGATGCAACTCTATTCGGGCACGACGTGCCCCTTCAGCCACCGCTGCCGCTTCGTGCTCTACGAGAAGGGCATGGATTTCCAGGTCATCGACGTCGACCTGTACAACAAGCCCGAGGACATCGCGGTGATGAACCCCTACAACCGCCTGCCGGTGCTCGTCGAGCGCGACCTGATCCTCTACGAGTCGAACATCATCAACGAGTACATCGACGAGCGCTTCCCCCACCCGCAGCTCATGCCGGCCGACCCGGTGATGCGGGCGCGCGCGCGGCTGATGCTGTTCAACATGGAGGTCGAGCTCTTTTCCCAGATCGAGGCGCTCGAATCCGGCAAGGAGAAGCAGGTCGAGCGAGCGCGCCAGCTCGTCACCGAGCGGCTGATCGCCCTCGCGCCGATCTTCACCAAGACCAAGCACATGCTGGGCGACGACTTCACCATGCTCGATGTCGCCGTCGCGCCGCTGCTGTGGCGCCTGGACCATTACGGCATCAAGCTCGGCAAGACCGCCGCGCCCCTCATGAAATACGCCGAGCGTCTCTTCTCGCGCCCGGCCTTCATCGAGGCGCTTACGCCCTCCGAGAAGGTGATGCGCAAGTAGGTCCGTGGCCGAGATCTCCACCAAGCCGTACCTGCTGCGCGCGCTCTTCGAGTGGTGCGTGGACAACGGCTATACGCCGCACATCGCGGTGCGCGTCGATTCACGCACCCAGGTGCCGGCGGAATACGTGAAGAACGGCGAGATCACGCTCAACATCAGCCCGAACGCGGTCCACAAGCTGCAGATGGGCAACGAGCTGGTCGAGTTCTCCGCGCGCTTCGGCGGCGTCGCGCGCCAGCTCTCGGTGCCGGTGGCGAACATCTACGCGCTCTATGCGCGCGAGACCGGCCACGGCATGACCTTCGACGTCGACGGGGCCAAGGCGGCGCTGCTCGCCAAGGCCGAGATCGAGACCGCGCCGGCGCGCGCGCCCGCGGTCCTGCCCGCTCCAGACCCGAAGAAGCCCGGCGGCGGCAAGCCGACCCTGCGGCGCATCAAGTAACGTTCTTCTCTAGAATTCACCGCTGGGCCGGCTTAGCTCAGTTGGTAGAGCAGCGGTTTTGTAAACCGTTGGTCGGCGGTTCGACTCCGTCAGCCGGCACCAGTCTCTTCAAGCACTTGCGCCTGCTTTTCACCCGGCACTTTCGCGCCTTGTGTCGGATTTGTGCCACCGATCAACGAATCCACTGCGCATTTGCGTACCGCTGGAACTGCTCAGGCGCCAGATGAGCGTACCGCCGAACCATCTCGGCCGACTTCCACGCTCTCATCTCCTGCAGCGCGTTCAACGGCACTCCTTCGGATCAAAGACAAGGATCAGCCGATAGCAGTAAACGTAAACCCGTAGTTTTCCCCTGGCTTGGTCGGCCGTCGGCCTTGTTGGCTACCTCGCCATCGCGAAGATTAACCACACATTCAGCGCTATGACTGATCTTCTGCTGACTGTTGATTCAGGCAGGCTCTAAACAAACCCGCCATGGAGGTCACGCCGAATTTCTTCATGATGCGGGAGCGATGGAATTCCACTGTCTTCGGGCTTATGAATAGATCCGAGGCGATCTGTCGACTCGGCTTTCCGGCAAGTACGAGATCGAGCACCTGACGCTCGCGGTGCGAAAGTGCGATCTCTGAAAGCTTTCCTGCCGCGCTTTCGAGGCCCCGACTTTCGTGTAAGGCGCTCTTTACCAGCATCAGGAGGCGCTCGTTATCGAACGGTTTCTCCAGAAAATCGGCTGCGCCGTTCTTAACCGCACGCACGGCCATGGGAATGTCGCCATGTCCGGTAATAAAGATGATGGGGAGCTGCATGGCTCTTCGCTGCACCTCCTGCTGCAGCTCGAGCCCAGACATCGAAGGCATCCGTATGTCGAGCACGAGGCAGGCAGGGGCGGCGGGAGGGGGGTGACGCAGGAAGTGCGCGGGAGAGGGATGCGTCTCTACGGCGAGTCCTGCGGTTCGGAACAGCATGGAGAGCGCATCGCGGACCGCATCGTCATCGTCCACCACAACGACCGTCGGCTTGCTCTCTGGCTTCATGCGTAGGCTGGAAGCGTCACGACGAAACGCGAGCCTCTCGGAAGGGGCTCGTAATGAATCGTTCCTTCCTGGGCTTCCACGACCGAACGACAGATGCTGAGCCCCAGTCCGAGACCGCTCGGTTTAGTTGTGACGAACGGCTCAAATAGCTGCCTTTGGACATCTGGAGAAACTCCGTCACCAGTGTCCTCGACACTTAGGAGGGCATGGCCGGGGCTTGTGCTGTCAGTGACGAGAACCACCTCGCGAGGAGCGCCCATGCGGCTTTCGGAAACTGCTTCGACCGCATTGCGCAGAAGGTTGACGACCACCTGCTCAACCAGCAGCCGATCGACCCGGACTTTCAGCGGCTGTGCGCAAGGCTGGAACTTGACATCCACCCCGAGCTCCTCTGCCTCGCCTTGAGCGAGCTCCAGGCCGGCTCGGGCAACCTCATTAAGGTCCTCCCGGACGCGCGGCGCGACTGGCTGGCGCAGGATCTCGCGTAGACGCTGGATGATGGCGCCTGCGCGCTGAGCTTGGTCGCTGCATTTCTGGATCGCGATGCGCAGCTCGGACTCGCCGGGTTCGGAAGGCAGCAGGCGAAGCGCTGTGGTGTTGTAGGTGCTTATCGCCGCTAGAGGCTGCGAAAGCTCGTGGGCGATTGCCGATGCAAATTCACCGAGAGCAACGAGCCTCGCGCTTCGATGGGCCGCTTCCTTGTGCTTGTCGACGACCTCGCGGGCTCGACGGATTTCCGTCACGTCGGAGAAGATGCGCAGAAGCGCGGCACGCCCATCGACCCAACGCAGCGGCTGACTCTGGACCAGATACCAGCGCTGCGTTGGCGCATGAAACACTTCGCCGCGATCGGCCGGCGAGGGCGTTTGGTCGGAGAACAAGGCTCGGCAGCGTCCGTTCATATACAGAAGAGCGCCGCTTAGCACACCGTCCACGCGCACGGCGGCTTCCAAGCCTTCCAGAACCACCATCAGGCGTTCTTCCGAGCGCTCCAGCGCCGACCGAAGCCGGAACAGCAGGAGCACGAAGATGAGGAAGGTCAGAAGGAGCACGCCCCCTTCCCAATAGAAGAACAGCGTTCGTGAATAGGGGTTCGAGCGCTCGAAACTCAGGAACCAGGTCAAGGAGGCGAGGACTGCTATGGCCGATCCGCGCTGCCACCCGGCTTGCCAGGTGACGATTCCGATAGGAATGAGGTAGAGGACGGCAAGCCGGATCTCATAACCGGTCGCGTAGTCGGCCGCGGCTATCGCGGCGACCAGAACGAGACCCGCGCATACGGCGACCGCGGGTCTTTCACTGAGAAAGTCAAAGATCCGAAGGGCCGCTAGGCGGACGCGCCCGGGCTCGGAGGCAAGCATTTCTCTGTCGTTCTACCCTTCCCTTGCGATGCCCACTGTAGCACCAGCGGCGCGGCGCGCGGGCGGCAAAACTGGGGTTTTCCCTAGTTGTTCGTGCTCTGCGCGGCTCGTAGCCTCCGCTGCGCATGCGTAAACTGCTGTTGTTCTCCCTGGCGATCGATCGCGTCAACGAGAAGTTGGGCCTGGTCGCCGATGTGCTCGTGTTCTTGTCTTGCCTGATTAGCGCCGGAAATGCGTTCTCGCGCTACGCCTTCAGCCTAAGCTCGAACGCCTGGCTGGAAATTCAGTGGTACATGTTCGGCGCGCTGGTAATGCTTGGCGCGTCCTACACCCTGAAGCGCAACGAGCACGTGCGGGTGGATATCGTCTACGCGAACCTCTCGACACGCAAGCAGATCGGCGTCGACATCTTCGGGACCATCCTGTTCTTGCTGCCGGCGACACTCATCATGACCTATCTGTCTTGGCCGGTGTTCTACAACTCCTGGATCGAAGGGGAGATCTCTGTGAACGCCGGCGGCCTAGTCCGCTGGCCGATCAAGATCTTCCTGCCCCTCGGCTTCGCGCTGCTCAGCCTGCAGGGCATCTCGGAGCTCATCAAGCGCATTGCGATGCTGACCGGACACATGAAGGCTGACCTCCACTACGAGAGGCCGCTGCAATGATTCCGCACGACATGATGGCCCCTCTTATGTTTGGGGGCCTCGTGGTGTTCATGCTGATCGGCTTTCCGGTGGCGTTCTCGCTCGCCGCGGTCGGCCTCTCCTTCGGCTTCATCGCCATCAAGCAGGGGTTTTTCGACTTCATCCTGATGCAGGCGCTGCCCGAGCGGGTGTTCGGCATCATGGCGAACGACACGCTACTCGCCATCCCGTTCTTCACACTGATGGGCGCCATCCTCGAGCGCTGCGGTCTGGCCGAGGACCTGCTCGATGGCCTCGGGCAGCTCTTCGGACCGGTGCGCGGCGGCCTCGGCTATGCGGTGATCGCGGTTGGGGCGATCCTTGGTGCCATCACCGGCACCGTCGCCGCTTCCGTGATCGCCATGGGCTTGATCTCGCTTCCCGTGATGGCGCGCTACGGCTACGACATGAAGTTCGCGACCGGCGTCATCGCCGCTTCCGGAACCATCACCCAGCTGATTCCTCCGTCGCTTGTGCTGATCGTGCTCGCCGACCAGCTCGGCAAGTCGGTGGGCGACATGTACCTCGGCGCCTGGGGCCCGAGCCTGATCCAGGTGCTGCTCTTCTGCCTCTACACGTTCGGCGTGAGCATCTTCAAGCCGGAGTGGGTGCCCGGCGTGCCCGCGTCCTCGCGCACCATGACCGGATGGCCGTTGGTGAAGCGCTGCCTGTGGGGGATCATTCCGTCGCTGGTGCTGATCTTCCTCGTGCTTGGGACCATCTTCCTCGGCCTCGCGACGCCGACCGAGGGCGGCGCCATGGGCATGGTCGGCGCAATCGTGCTCGCCGTGCTGCACCGTCCCGAGTTCTCCCGCCCCGCCAAGATCGCCGCCCGGATTGGGGCTATCGCCATCAGCGTGCTGAGCGTTCCCGCGCTCGTCGTCTGGCAGGACGACGTGATGCCGGAGAGCCTGGTGTCGCTGTCGACGAGTGCGCTGGCGCAGATTCGCGCACCGCTGCTGCTTGTTTTCTATGTTGGCTTGGTCGTGGTCATGTGGGAGGCGGTACGCATTGCCGATCTACGCAACCTCATTCGTCAGGCGTCGCAATCGACTATGCGGCTCACGGCGATGGTGATCTTCATTCTCATCGGTTCCACCATCTTCACGCTCGTGTTCCGCGGTGTGGACGGCGACCTGTGGATCGAAAACATGCTGCTGCACCTGCCCGGGGGCAGGGTCGGGTTCCTAATCGTCGTGAATATCTTCGTTTTCTTTCTCGCGTTCTTCCTCGATTTCTTCGAAATTGCGTTCATTATCATCCCACTGCTCGCACCGGTGGCGACGAAGCTCGACATCAACCTAATCTGGTTCGGCGTGCTGCTGTGCGTCAACATGCAGACTTCCTTTATGCATCCGCCTTTCGGCTTCGCGCTCTTCTATCTGCGCGGGATCGCGCCGCGCGAAGTCAAGAGTTCGCAGATCTACTGGGGCGCGCTGCCTTGGGTGGCATTACAGCTCATCATGGTGGTGATCGTGATCGCGTGGCCTAGTCTCGTCACAGCTCTACTCGACACGGGTCCGAAGGTTGACCTAAATAAGGTGCAGATCTTGCTGCCGCAGGAGGACTCACCCTCGCGCGACGCAGAGCAAAACGATCTACAGAACCAACTGAGGGGGAAATGAACTCACTGGTTTCGCGGGACAAAGATAAGCAGCAGTAACACGATTCCTGCGAACGCGAGGGCGCAACTGAGCAGATAGTAAACGACGCCGAAGACTAAGTGCCCACCGTCTAACATGGCGGCGGCGCGTTTCCACGTCTGCAATATTAGTAAGACAGTACATGCGGCACTTAGAGCGCAGCCACATGCGTGCTGCAGCTGTTCCATCCATCGGGGGCGCGCTTTATCGAAGACCCTCAGGCGCAGAACGTCGTAACGCCCGCTTACTTGTGGTAAGGCGATCGTAACAAGGACTGCGATGAGGATCTCCCCGGGCAGTGCGGAAGGGCCTACCTCCCATATTCGTGCAGCCAGGAAAAGGGCGACCAGCCCTACGCCGTAGGACAGGAAAAGTCCCGTCGCCACGATCTCGAGCAGCCGCCCCCAGCGTCCGCCGTAGAAACCAGCAAATGTCTTGCCCTCGGACATTCCCTGATCGTAGGAAGCGGCTCGTGCATAGGCGAGCCGGGAAAACACTAGATTTCACCTCCCCAACTCGCGGACGCCGAGCACCGGCGCCATGGCGACCTAAATTGTTAGTCGGGAACAAAGCTGAAATAACAAGGCCCGCCGGATTTCTCTCGGCGGGCCTAGTTCGGGGGCTGCTCGCCTACAGCGGCTTGATGTTCGCCGCCTGCAGGCCCTTCGGGCCGCGCCGCACCTCGAACTCGACCTTCTGGCCTTCCTTGAGCGTCTTGAAGCCGCTCATCTGGATCGCGGTGTGATGCGCGAACAGGTCTTCGCCGCCCTCGCTCGGGGTGATGAAGCCGAAGCCTTTGGAGTCGTTGAACCACTTCACGGTACCGGTTGCCATTTACTCATCCTTCAACTGAATGCCGCGACGAACCGGGCGCGGCGGAGCCGGGCACGAAGAATCAAGTAAGGGAAGGGGTCCTGCAGACGCTGCTTTGCTGCGGCGGGAGGGACTTCACTCGCTGCTCGATCATCATCCTGCGGCGGGGATCATAGCAGCTTTTGAGGCCCGCAAAGCCGGCGTGTCGTTGTAAAAACGACACGCCCACGCCGCCGCCTTCGGACTAGGATTCCGCCATGGCCAATCTCTCGGACATCGTCTCCTCCGCCTTCTGGCGGGTGAATGCCCCGGACGCGGATCCGCTCGAGACGCGCGAATGGCTCGAGGCCTTCGACGCCCTGGTGCAGAGCGAAGGCCGCGAGCGCGCGACGTTCCTGCTGCGCAAGCTCCTGGATCACGCGCGCGCGCGCCGCGTGCCTCTGCCGCCGGTGCTCAACACGCCGTACAAGAACTCGGTGGACCTCGCCGAGCAGCCGCAGTTTCCCGGCAACCTCGAGCTCGAGGCGCGCATTTCCGCGATCGTGCGCTGGAACGCGCTCGCCATGGTGGTGCGGGCGAACCGCGCTTCCCCGGAGCTCGGCGGCCACATCGCGAGCTACGCGTCGGCGGCGGATCTCTTCGAGGTGGGGTTCAATCATTTCTTCAGGGCGGGCGACGCGCCCGATCTGGTCTATTTCCAGCCGCACTCGGCGCCGGGGGTCTACGCGCGCGCGTTCCTCGAGGGCCGGCTGTCCGAGGAGCAGCTCGCGAACTACCGCCAGGAGACCGGCGGCAAGGGCCTTTGCTCCTACTGCCACCCGTATCTCATGCCGCAGTTCTGGCAGTTCCCGACCGGGTCGATGGGGCTCGGGCCGATCAACGCGATTTACCAGGCGCGCCTGATGCGCTACCTGGAGCACCGCGGAATTCTCGACGCGGCAGCGAGAAAGGTCTGGGCGTTCGTCGGCGACGGCGAGATGGACGAGCCGGAATCGCTCGCCGGGCTCTCCCTTGCGGCGCGCGAAGGCCTCGACAATCTGATCTTCGTCGTGAACTGCAACCTGCAGCGCCTCGACGGACCGGTGCGCGGCAACGGCTCGGTCGTGCAGGAGCTCGAAGGCCTGTTCGCCGGCGCCGGGTGGAACGTGGTGAAGCTGCTGTGGGGCGCGGACTGGGATTCGCTTTTCGCGCGCGACGTGGACGGCGTGCTGCTCAAGCGGCTGCACGAGACGGTGGACGGCGAGTTCCAGACCTATGCCGCGACCGACGGCGGGTTCAACCGCGAGCATTTCTTCAACAAGTACCCGGAGCTGCAGGCGCTCATCGCCGGCATGAGCGACGAGGACATCGACCGTCTGCGCCGCGGCGGCCACGATCCGGTGAAGATCTACGCCGCCTACCACGCCGCCCTGCGCCACAAGGGCCAGCCGACCGTGATCCTCGCCAAGACCAAGAAGGGCTACGGCATGGGGCACTGGGGCCAGGGCAGGATGGGCACGCACCAGCAGAAGAAGCTCGACGACTCGGCGCTGTTCGAGTTCCGCGACCGCTTTGCCGTGCCGCTCAGCGACGAGCAGGTGACGCAGCTCGCCTTTTACCATCCCGGGCCGGACAGCCCGGAGATGCGCTACCTCCACGCGCGGCGCAAGGCCCTCGGCGGCTACCTGCCGGCGCGGGCGACGCGCGCCGCGCCGCTCGCGGTCCCGGCGCTGCAGGCGCCGGCCGCGCGCAACCAGTCGACGACCATGGTGTTCGTGCAGCTGCTCTCCCAGCTTCTCAGGGACCCGAAGCTCGGACCGCGCATCGTGCCGATCGTCGCCGACGAGGCGCGCACGTTCGGCATGCAGACGCTCTTCCGGCAGGTCGGCATCTATTCCGCGCTCGGCCAGCTCTACGAGCCCGAGGACCATGACGAGCTGCTCTATTACCGCGAGGCGAAGGAGGGGCAGATCCTCGAGGAGGGGATCACCGAGGCCGGCGCGCTCTCCTCGTGGATCGCCGCGGCGACCGCCTACTCGACGCACGGCACGGCGATGCTGCCCTTCTACATCTACTACTCGATGTTCGGCTTCCAGCGCGTCGGCGACCTCGTGTGGGCCGCGGCCGACTCGCGCGCGCGCGGCTTCCTCGTCGGCGGCACCGCCGGGCGCACGACGCTCGCCGGCGAAGGCCTGCAGCACCAGGACGGTTCCTCGCACCTCATCGCCTCGACGATCCCGAACTGCCGCGCGTACGACCCGTGCTTCGGCTACGAGCTGGCGGCGATCGTGCGCGACGGCGCGAAGCGGATGCTGGAGGCGCAGGAGGACGTGTTCTATTACCTCACGGTGATGAACGAGAACTACATGCACCCGCAGATGCCGGCGGGCGCGGAGGCGGGGATTCTCAGAGGCATGTATCTGCTCCAGGAGGCGCGGGGCGCGCGCGTGCAGCTCCTTGCGAGCGGTCCGATCCTGCGCGAGGCGCTCGCCGCGGCGGAGCTTCTGCACGCCGACTGGAAGGTCGAGGCGAACGTATGGAGCGTCACTTCCTTCACGGAGCTGCGGCGCGACGGGATGCACGCCGAGCGCGCCCGGCGCTACGGGAGCGAGGCGCGAAGCTGGGTCGAGCAATCCCTGGGCGCGACCGAAGGGCCCATCGTAGCGGCGAGCGATTACGTCGCGGCGGTGGCCGATCTCATCCGGCCGTATGTGCCGAGGAAATACGTCGCGCTCGGCACCGACGGCTTCGGCCGCAGCGACACGCGTGCGCGGCTGCGCGCGTTCTTCGAGGTGGACGCGCGCCACATCGCGCTCGCCGCTCTCGCGGCGCTTGACGGCGCCCTAGCCGCCGAGGCTCGGCGGCGCTACGGGCTCGACGGCGGGACGCGGCCCCCTTGGGAGCGGTAGCGGCTTCAGAAGCGCATCGGCGCTCGGGCGCGTGACGGGCGGCGTAAGCCGCAGCACGTTGTCGCTCTCGGAGGAGAGCCGCTGTCTTTCGTAAGGCATGAGCTCCCGCGGGGTACCTGGCCGGGGGTTCTCGCGCAGCTGCTGCGCGTGCAGCAGCTCCATCTGCCGGCGCGCCTCCTCGCCGCCGCGGATCTGCGCCGCGAAGTCGGCCGACTGCTGGTCGCGCTGGATGAGGGCGCGCTGGATTGCGGCCTCGTGCGCCGCCTGCTGCGCGCCCGCCGCGAGCGGCGCGAGAAGCAGAAGCGCCTTAGGAACCCACCTCAACGGCCTTGGACTCCTGGATGCCCTTTGCGAACTCGAGCACCGCGTGCGCGAGCGCGACGCGGTCTTCCGGCGTGCGCATGATGGTCTGCGCGGCAAGCACCCGCAGCCCTAGGGAGCGGACGCCTTCGACGAAGGCGAGGTCCTCGCGATCGATCACGAAGCCGTCGATGAAGCGCAGGTATTCCGTCGCCACCGCGCGCGCCGAGGGCTCCTTGCCGAGCTCGCGCATCATCTTGCCCGCCGAGCCCTTCAGCGCCTTGCCGCCCACGATCGGCGTCACCGCGACCACTGGCGCGCCGCGCTTGCGGATGAGCTCTCTCATTCCGCCGACTTCGAGGATTGGCCGGATGACGTGATACGGGTTCGCCGGGCACAGCACGACGGCCTCGAGGTCCGGCGCGTGCAGCGCGTCGAGCACTTCGTCGGAGAGGCGCGCGTCGCTCGCCCCGGCGTACTGGAAGCCGCGCACCTCCGGTTCGCAGCCGAGGGTCCCGAAGTACTCGTTGAAGGTGACTGCGCCCTCTGCCGTGAGGACATACGTGCGCACCTGGTCGTCGCTCATCGGCAGCACGCGCGCCTGGATGCCGAGGTGGCGGCAGAAGTCGAGCGTGATTTCCGTGAGGCGCCGGCCATTCGCGAGGCCGCCGGTGCGCAGGAGCGGCGCCGCGAGCGAGCGGTCGCCGAGCATCGGCCGATCCGGGCCGCCGAGCGTCTTCAGCATGCCCTGCAGCGCGCGCGTTTCTCCGGCCGGCTCCCACGGCGCGGAAGCGTCCGCCATGCCGGAGAGCCCATAGAGCACCGTATCCAGGTCGGGCGAGAAAGCGAGCCCGAGATGCTCGAAGTCATCGCCCGTGTTCACCACGACCGCGAGGCTCGCGCCGCGCAGGCGATAGAGGCCGTCGGCGAGCTTGGCGCCACCGACCTGTCCCGCGAGCGCGACGACGGTTCCCATTGCGGGTAGTTTACTTGCCGCTAGAGCCGCGCGGCGAGCTGCGCGCCCTCGAGCATGGCGCGCTTCGCGTCGAGCTCGCCCGCCTCGCGCGCGCCGCCGATGACGTGGCGCCCCTCGAGAGGCCGGTGGGGCAGCTGGCCCGTGCACAGGACGACGGTATCGGCGGGCACGACGAGCGCGTTGCCCTCGAGCCGCACGTGCACGCCGGCGTCGTCGATCTTCAGGTATTCGACGCTCTTCATCATGCGCACGCCGTGGCGCGCGAGCTCCGCGCGATGCACCCAGCCCGTCGTGCGACCCAGCGTGTGGCCGAAAGGCGTCGCCGAGCGCTTCATCATGGTGAGGCGCAGCCCCGGCGCAAGGGCCGGGATGCCGCCGGGAGCGAGGCCGCCGGGCGCCTTTGGATCCCGCGTGATGCCCCAATGCGCCTCGAACGCCGCCGGCTCGAGCGGGGCACGGCCGTCGCGCTCGAGCAGGTAGAGCGCGACATCGAAGCCGATGCCGCCCATGCCCAGGATGACGACCTCGCGTCCCACGCTCGCGCGGCCGGCGAGCACGTCGACGTAGCTGACGACCTTGGAATGGCCGACGCCGGCGATCGCGGGAAGCCGCGGCGCGATCCCGGTGGCGATGACGGTCTCGTCGAAAGCCTCCAGGTCCGACGGCTGCGGCGCCTGATTGAGAAGGACCTCCACCCCGGCGCGCTTGAGGCGCTCTTCGTAGTACGCGATCGATTCGCCGAATTCCTGCTTGCCGGGAACGCGCTTCGCCAGGTTGAACTGGCCGCCGAGCCCGGCCGCCTTCTCGTACAGCGTTACGGCGTGGCCGCGCTCGGCGGCGTTGGCTGCGCACGCGAGGCCGGCCGGCCCGCCGCCGATGACCGCGATGCGCTTGCGCGTCGTCGCCCTTGCAAAGAAGAGCTTCGTCTCGCGCCCGGCGCGGGGGTTGACGACGCAGCTGACCGGCTCGCCGATGAAGTAATGATCGAGGCAGGCCTGGTTGCACGCGATGCACACGTTGATGCCTGCACGATCGCCCGATCGCGCCTTGGCGGCGAACTGCGGGTCGGAAAGCATGGCGCGGGCGAGCGAGACGAGGTCGGCGTCGCCGCGCGCGACGATTTCCTCCGCGAGCTCCGGCGCATTGATGCGGTTCGAGGCGATCACGGGGATGCGCACGGCCTGCTTCAGCCGCCGCGTCGCCCAGGCGAAAGCGCCGCGCGGCACGGCTTGCGCGATCGTCGGGATGCGCGCCTCGTGCCACCCGATGCCGGTGTTCAGCAGCGTGGCGCCGGCCGCTTCCACGGCGCAGGCGAGCGCCGCGGTCTCCTCGCCGCTCAGCCCCCCTTCGACCAGCTCGAGGGCGGAGATGCGGTACACGATCAGGAAGTCGGGGCCGGTCGCGGCGCGCGTCCGGCGCACGATCTCGGCCGGGAAGCGCATCCGGTTCGCGAGCGGCCCGCCCCACTCGTCTGCACGGCGATTGGTGCGCCCGGCGAGGAACTGGCTGACGAGGTAGCCCTCCGAGCCCATGATCTCGACGCCGTCATAGCCCGCTTCGCGCGCAAGGGTCGCGGCGCGCGCGAAATCGTCGATCGTCTGCTCGATCTCGGCCGCCGAGAGCTCGCGCGGCACGTGCGCGTTGATCGGTGCCTTCAGGGGAGAGGGCGCAACGATCCGGTCGTGGAACCCGTATCGCCCGGAATGCAGGAGCTGCAGCGCAATGCGCCCGCCTTCGGCGTGCACGGCGGCCGGGATCGGCCGGTGGCGCTCCCGGTCCTCCGCGGTCGAGAACTGGGCGCGGTGCGGGCCGAGGTTGCCTGCGTCGTTCGGCGAGAAGCCGCCCGTCACGATGAGGGCAGCGCCGCCTCGCGCGCGCTCGGCATAGAAGGCGGCGAGGCGCTCGACGCCGTCCGGGCGCGATTCGAAGCCGGTGTGCATCGAGCCCATGACGATGCGGTTCGGGAGCCGGACGCGACCGAGGTCGAGCTCGCGAAAGAGATGCGGAAAGCGCAAGGCGCTATTTTCGCAGAACGAGCGCGGTGCCGAGGACGACGAGCAATCCCCCGGCGAGCGTGGAGGGGCCGAGTGCTTCGCCGAGGAACACGGCGCCGAACAGCACGCCGAAGACCGGGATCAAGTACGTCACGGTGAGGGCACGGATGGGTCCGATATCCGCGATGAGCCGGAAATACAGCACGTAGGCCACCGCGCCGCTGAGAAGCGCCATCGCGATCGTCGCCGACAGGGCAAGCGGCGTGACCGGCGCCAGGGGCTGCGACGCGGCGGCGAACGGCACCAGCAGGATGCCGGCCGCGAGCTGCGTACCGAACGCCATGCCGCGTCCGGGCGCTTCGTGCGCACGGCGCTTGAGGTAGATGCCGGCCACGGCGTAGCAGAAGGCGCCGCCCAGCGCCGCGGCCACTGCCAGAAGCGGATAGGCCGCGCCCGGCTGCGGCCGGGTCACGAGCGCGACGCCGAGGATGCCGAGCGCGAGGCCGGCGAGCCGCGCGTTGCTCAGTCGCTCGCGCAGCACCGTCGCGGCGAGCAGCGTGCCCCACATCGGCGCAGTGGCATTCGCGACGGCGGAAAGCCCGGCCGGAATGTGAAGGGCGGCGTACGCGTAGAGCAGGAAGGGAAGTCCCGTATTGATCACGCCGACAAGCGTGTACACGCGCCACCAGCGGCGCCAGCCGGTGTCGAAGCGCATCCAGCGAAAGTACAGGCCGAGCGCAGCGGCGGCGAGCAGGATCCTGGCGTCCGCGACGATGAAGGGCCCGAGCACCGGCGCGGCGATGCGCATGAAGAGAAACGAGGCGCCCCAGAGCGCGGCGAGCGCGACGAGGCGCGTGGCGTCGGCGCGCCTCACGAGCCGCCTGATTTACTTGTCGCTGTCGGCCGCCGCGCTGCGGGCTTCGACCTGCTTTGCCGCCGCGTCGATCTTCTGCTGGGCGTCCTGCATCGTCTTCTTGCCCTGCTCGAGCTCCTGCTTCTTGATGGCAGCCGCGGTCGCGGCCGTTCCGGCCGTCTCCACGCCGCAGCCGGCAAGCGCGCACGCAAGCGTCATGGCGATGATGGGTCTCATTTCTTGCCTTCCCTTTCGAGCTTGAGCAGCCGGCGCTTGCGGCCGAGGCCCCAGGCGTAGCCGCCGAGGCCGCCGTCGGTTCGTACGGCGCGGTGGCACGGTACCACAAGCGCGACCGGGTTTGCGCCGCAGGCGCTGCCGACCGCGCGCACGGCGGCCGGCGCTCCGACTGCGCGGGCGATCGCGGCGTAGGTGCGCGTCTCGCCGTGCGGAATGCGGCGCAGCGCTTCCCAGACCCGGCGCTGGAAGAGCGTTCCGCGCACGTCGAGCGGCAGGCGCGCAAGCGGGCTGTCGCCGCGCAGGAAGGCGAGGAGGGCCGCCTTGAGCTCGTGCATCCCGGCTGCATCCTCGACGAGCTGCGCGCCGCTGAACTCCTCGCGCAGCGCGCGGGCGAGCGCAGCCGCGTCCGCGCCGAGCTTCACCGAGCACACGCCGCGCTCGGTCGCGGCGAGGAGAACCGTACCGAGCGGCGAAGCGAACGTGCACCAGGCGATGCGCTTGCCGCGGCCGCGCGCACGGTACTCCGCGGCCGCCATGCCGAGCCGGGAAGCGGCCTTCTCGTAGAAGCGGGACACCGAGCCGTAGCCCGCGTCGAACACCGCGTGCGTCACGCGCGTGCCGTTGCGCAGCGACGACTTCACCGCCTCCATGCGGCGGGCATCCTGGTAGGCGCGCGGCGAGACGCCGAAGGCCTCCTTGAAGCGCCGCTGCAGGTGAAAGGGGCTGGCACCGACGGCGCCGGCGAGCTCTTCCAGCGTGACGCGCTCGCCCTGCCGGGCATCGAGGTAGTGGCGCGCTTTTTCAACGAATTCCATCGTCGCCATTGTCGGCCGCCGCATCGCGCAACGCTATCCGGATCTTGCGCTCAGCCCGCCATGGTCAGGCCGCCGGATACGCTGATCACCTGCCCGGTGATGAAGGCCGCCTCGTCCGAGGCCAGAAAGACGACGATGCCGGGGATATCCTGCGGCTGCCCCACGCGCTTCATGGGGATCGCGCGCACGAGCGCGTCGTACACTTTCTGGCCCGCGTCGCCTTCGCCGAGGAAGCCGCGCAGGATCGGCGTGTCGGTCGGCCCGGGACAGACGACGTTCACGGTAACGCCCTTCCTCGCGAGCTCGCGCGCAAGCGTCTTCGAGAAGGCGACGATGCCGCCTTTGCAGGCGGCGTAGACCGATTCCCCCGAGGAGCCGACGCGGGCGGCGTCCGAGGCGATGTTGATCACCCGGCCCGCGCCGCGCGCCGCCATCTGCGGCACGACGAGATGGTGCAGGTTGAGCGGGCCGCGCAGGTTGATGTCGATCAGCGCCTCCCAGTCCCGCGGCTCGGTGTCGAGGAAGTTCTGAAACCGGTCCCATCCGGCGTTGTTCACGAGCACGTCGACCGGTTGGCTGCCGAGCGCTTCTTTTGCCTGCGCGTAGGAGGCGATGTCGAAGATCAGGGCACGGCCGTCCACCTCGCCGGCCACTTTCTGCGCGGCATCGCGGTTGCGGTCGGCGACGAGCACGCGCGCGCCCTCCTCGGCGAAGCGACGGCAGATTGCGCCTCCGATGGCGCCGCCGCCGCCCGTGACCAGCACGCTGCGGCCGGAAAGCCCCTTCATTTCGGGCGCTTGTCGATCACGCGCCTCGCCTTGCCGATCGAGCGCTCGATGGCGCCGATCTTCACGTCGGCGCTGATGCCGATGGTGGACTTGATGTGGTGCCGCAGGGTCATGGTCGCGCCGGCCTCGCCTTCGACGAGGACGGTGAGGTGGTCGAGCGGCCCGTCCTTGCTCACCTCGAGCACATAGTGCGGCGCGAGGCCCGGCGTCTTCAGGATCAGCTCCTCGATCTGCGACGGGAAAACGTTGACGCCGCGAATGATGAGCATGTCGTCGGATCGCCCGGTGATCTTCTCCATGCGGCGCATGGTGCGCGCGGTCCCGGGCAGAAGCCGAGTGAGGTCGCGCGTGCGATAGCGGACGACCGGCAGCGCCTCCTTGGTGAGCGACGTGAAGACGAGCTCGCCCTTCTCGCCCTCGGGGAGCGGCTCGCCCGACTGCGGGTCGATGACCTCGGGATAGAAGTGATCTTCCCAGATGGTCAGGCCGTCCTTCGTCTCGACGCATTCCTGGGCGACGCCAGGCCCGATCACCTCGGACAGGCCGTAGAGGTCGATCGCCTGCAGCGAGGTGCGCGCCTCGATATTGCGCCGCATCTCGTCGGTCCACGGCTCGGCGCCGAAGATGCCGATGCGCAGCGACGATTTCTTCGGATCGAGTCCCTGGCGGGCCATCTCGTCGGCGATGGCGAGCATGTAGCTCGGCGTCACCATGATGAGGTCCGGCTTGAAGTCCTGGATGAGCTGCACCTGGCGCTCTGTCATGCCGCCGCCGAGCGGCACCACGGCGAGGCCGAGGCGCTCCGCGCCGTAGTGCGCGCCGAGCCCGCCCGTGAAGAGGCCGTAGCCGTAGGCGACATGCACCTTGTCGCCGGGGCGTGCGCCGGCGGCGCGGATGGAGCGCGCCATCACGTGCGTCCAGGTGTCGATGTCCTTCGCGCTGTAGCCGACGACGGTCGGCTTGCCGGTGGTGCCGGAGGAGGCGTGGATGCGCACGACGCGTTCCATCGGTACGGCGAACATGCCGAAGGGGTAAGTCTCGCGCAGGTCCGCCTTCGTGGTGAACGGGAAGCGGCGCAGGTCGGCGAGCGAGCGGCAATCCTCCGGCCGCACGCCGGCGGCGTCGAACTTGGCGCGATAGTGCGCCACGTTGTCGTACGCATGCTTGAGCGACCAGCGCAGGCGCTCGAGCTGAAGCGCCTCGAGCTCCTTGCGCGGCGCCTTTTCGATCGGCTCGAGCGCGAACGCCTTCATCACTTGCCCTTGAACTGCGGCGCGCGCTTCTCGAGGAACGCCGCCACGCCCTCGCGATAGTCCTCGGTGAAGCCCGCCTGGCGCTGCAGGTCGCGCTCGAGGTCGAGCTGCGCGTCGAGCAGGTTGCCGGGAGAGGCGTACAGCGCCTTCTTGAGCAGCCCGTAGCCGCGCGTCGGGCCCGAGGCGAGCGCGCGCGCGAGCTCGGCGGCCTCGATGAGCAGCGCATCGTCGTCCACCGCCTTCCAGATGAGCCCCCAGTGCTCCGCGTCCTCGGCGCTGAGCCGCTCGCCCAGCAGCGCGAGCCCCATGGCGCGCGCCATGCCGACCAGGCGCGGGAGGAAATACGTGCCGCCGGAATCGGGGACCAGCCCGATCTTGGAGAATGCCTGCACGAAGCTCGCCGAGCGCGCCGCGAGGACCAGGTCGCAGGCGAGGGCGATGTTGGCGCCCGCGCCGGCGGCCACGCCGTTCACGGCGCAGACGATCGGCTTGGGCAGCTCGCGCATGCGCCGGATGAGCGGGTTGTAGTTCGAGCCGAGCGACACGGAGAGATCGAGCGGCGCGGCGCCGGGATCCTGCCTGCGAAGCGACAGGTCCTGCCCGGCGCAGAAGGCCTTGCCGGCGCCGGTCAGGAGGACGGCGCGCACCCTGCCGTCGTCGATCGCGCGGTCGAGCGCCTCGCGCAGCGCGGCGAGCATTTCGGGGGTGCAGGCGTTGAGCCGGTCGGGCCGGTTGAGGGTCAGCGAGAGCACGCCGCCGTCGCTTGAAATCAACACCGCAGACATCGGGAAAGCTTACACCACGGGTTAGAATCGAGCGGTGCCGAAAGTGTATTGCATCGACGGCATCACTCCCGTGGTGGATCCGAGCGCGTTCGTGCATCCGAGCGCGGTGCTGATCGGCGACGTCATCGTCGGCCCGCGCGCGTACATCGGGCCCTGCGCATGCCTGCGCGGGGATTTCGGCCGCATCGTGGTCGAGGCGGGCGCGAACATCCAGGACACCTGCATGCTGCACGGCTTCCCGGGCAAGGACACGGTGGTGGGCGAAGAAGCGACGATCGGGCACGGCGCGGTGCTGCACGGCTGCGTCGTGAAGCGCGGCGCGCTGATCGGCATGAACTGCGTCGTCAACGACAACGCCGAAGTGGGCGAGCACGCGGTGCTCGCCGCAATGGCGTTCGTGAAGGCCGAGGGGCGCATTCCGCCGCGCACGCTCGCCGCGGGCATCCCGGCGCGCGTGCTGCGCACCCTGGAAGAGCGCGAGATCGGCTGGAAGAACGACAACACGAAGCTCTACCAGCAGCTCGCGGAACGCAGCGCGCGCAGCATGCGCGAAGTCGAGGCGCTCACGGCGCTCGAGCCGGGACGCAAGCGCATCGACATTCCCGGCGCGCTGCCGCTGTCGGATCTCAAGAGAAGGCAGGCCTGAACATGACCTACGAGCTCATCGTCGCGGAGAAGAAGGACCGCGTCGGCATCGTCACCCTGAACCGCCCGAAGCAGATGAACGCGCTCAACGCCCGGCTGATGCAGGAGCTCGGGCAGGCGCTCGCCGAGTTCGACGCCGACCAGGGCGTGGGCGCCATCGTCATCACGGGGAACGAGAAGGCGTTCGCCGCCGGCGCCGACATCGCCGCGATGAAGGACTTCAGCTTCATGGATGCGTACCTCGCGGACTACATCACGCGCGACTGGGAGCACATCCGCCGCATCCGCAAGCCGATCGTCGCGGCGGTCGCCGGCTACGCGCTCGGCGGCGGCAACGAGCTCGCCATGATGTGCGACATCGTCATCGCGGCGGACAACGCACGATTCGGCCAGCCCGAGATCAACCTCGGCATCATGCCGGGCGCGGGCGGCACGCAGCGCCTGCCGCGCGCGGTGGGCAAGGCGAAGGCGATGGACCTCTGCCTCACGGCACGCATGATGGATGCGCAGGAAGCCGAGCGCGCCGGCCTCGTCTCGCGCGTCGTGCCCCCGGAGAAGCTGATGGAGGAGGCACTCGCGGTCGCTTCCAGGATCGCGGGCTATTCCCTGCCGGTCGCGATGATGATCAAGGAGTCGGTGAACCGCGCCTACGAGACGACGCTCGCCGAGGGCATCGTGTTCGAGCGGCGCGTGTTCCACTCGCAGTTCGGCCTGGAAGACCAGAAGGAAGGCATGGCGGCGTTCGTCGAGAAGCGCAAGCCGTCCTTCAAGAACCGCTAGCGCCGCACGGCGTAGAATCGTCGGCGCTGTCCTGGGAGAGGAGGCCTATGGAACGCCCCTGGCGGAGGAGCTATCCCCCCGGCGTCGCGACCGAGATCGACCCGCGCGAATACGGCTCGCTGGTGGAGCTCTTCGAGAAGAGCATCCGCGAATATGCCGGCCGGCCGGCGTTCCACTGCATGGGAAAGACCCTCAGCTTCGCCGAGCTCGAGCGCCTGTCGGGCGCCTTCGGCGCCTGGCTGCAGGAGCGGGGCCTGGGGAAGGGCGCGCGCGTCGCGCTCATGATGCCGAACTGCCTGCAATACCCGGTGGCGATGTTCGGCACCCTGCGCGCGGGCTGCACCGTGGTGAACGTCAATCCGCTCTACACCGCGCGCGAGCTCGAGCACCAGCTGAAGGACTCGGGCGCGGAGGCCATCGTCATCCTGGAGAACTTCGCCCACGTGCTGCAGGAAGTGCGCAGCCGCACCGCGCTGAAGCACATCGTGCTGACCTCGCTCGGCGAGATGCTCGGCGTGAAAGGCGTGATCGTGAATCTCGTCGTGCGCAAGGTGAAGAAGCTCGTGCCGCCCTTCGAGCTCGGCGGCGCGCTGTCGTTCGCCTCGGTCCTCGCGCAAGGCGCGGGCAAGAGCGTGCGGACGCCGCCGCTGGCGCACGACGACCTCGCGTTCCTGCAGTACACCGGCGGCACCACCGGCGTATCGAAGGGCGCGATGCTCCTGCACCGCAACATCATCGCTGCGCTCCTGCAGTACCGCGCCTGGCTCGCGCCGGCGATGCGCGGCGAGAAGCGCCCGGTGATGGTGACCGCGCTGCCGCTCTATCACATCTTCTCCCTCACCGTGAACTGCCTCACCATGATGGCGGTCGGCGGCGAGAACATCCTCATCACCAATCCGCGCGACATCCCGGGATTCGTGAAGGAGCTGGCGCGCCACCGCTACAACATCATCACCGGCGTCAACACGCTCTTCAACGCCCTGCTCAACAACCCGGATTTCCGCAAGCTCGACTTCTCCTCCCTGAGGCTCGCCATCGGCGGCGGCATGGCGGTGCAGAAAGCGGTGGCGGAGCGCTGGAAGGAAGTGACCGGCGTCACGCTCATCGAAGGCTACGGCCTCACCGAGACCTCGCCTTCCGCGACCGCCAATCCGCCGGATCTCGCCGCCTACAGCGGTGCGATCGGCTTGCCGATGCCTTCGACCGACATCGAGCTGCGCGACGACCAGGACCATCCGGTGCCGCTCGGGCAGCCGGGCGAGATCTGCATCCGCGGACCGCAGGTCATGGCGGGCTACTGGAAGCAGCCCGAGGAGACGGCCAAAGTCCTCGGCGCCGACGGCTTCCTGCGCACCGGCGACATCGGCGTCATGGACGAGAAGGGCTACATCCGCATCGTCGACCGCAAGAAGGACATGATTCTGGTCTCGGGCTTCAACGTGTATCCCAACGAGATCGAGCAGGTCGTCGCCATGCATCCCGGGGTGCTCGAGTGCGCGGCGATCGGCGTCCCGGACCCGCATTCGGGCGAGGTTCCCAAGGTCTTCGTCGTGCGCAAGGATCCCCAGCTCACCGAGCACGACATCCTGGAGCACTGCAAGCGCGAGCTGACCGGCTACAAGCGGCCGAAGTACGTCGAGTTCCGCAGCGAGCTGCCGAAGACCAACGTCGGCAAGATCCTGCGGCGCGCGCTGAGGGACGAGCGCAAGGCGGCCTAGGGCGCGTGGCGGGCTCTCGCGCCCAGATCCTGAAGGGCCTCGGCTGGAGCGCGCTCAGCATCGCGGGCTGGATCCCGATGTATTCGCTCGCCAAGCGCGTGCTCGAGCACATCGACGCGTTCACCCTGGGCTCGGTGCGCTACGGACTGGGCGCGCTCGTGCTTGCCGCCCTGCTGATCGCGGCCGAAGGCCCGCGCGCGCTGCGCTACGAGGGCCGCGTGCTGCCCGCGGCCGTGCTCGGCCTGTTCGGCATCACCGGATTCAATGCTTTCGTCTGGGGCGGGCTCGCGTACACGACTCCGGAGCACGCAGTGCTGATCGTCCAGATGCAGTCGCCGCTCAGCGCGCTCTTCCTGTGGCTGCTGCGCGGCCAGCGGCCCGCAGGCTTCACCCTGGGCTGCATCGCTGCGGCAGTTGCCGGCGTTGTGCTCGTCGTCACGCGCGGCGAGCTCGCCGGCGTGGCGAGCGGCGCCGGGGGCCGGGCGCTCTTCGGCGATTTCCTGATTCTCCTGGGCGCGCTCTCCTGGGTGGTCTACGCCACGTTTTCGAGCGTGTTCGCCGGCTGGTCGCCGCTTCGCATGACCGTGCTCACCTGCGTTCCGGGCGCCGCCGGGCTGCTCATCGTGAATGCCGCTGCCGTTGCGCTCGGCGCGGCGGCGATGCCCGCGCCGGCCGCGCTGCTCGAAATCGGCTGGCAGATCGCCTACTTCGTCCTCGGCTCGGTCGTCGTCGCGATGCTTGCGTTCAATGCCGCGGCGCGCCACATCGGCCCTCTGAACGCGCTCCTCATGCTGAATCTCACGCCGGTCGGCGTATTCGCCATCGAGGCCGCGCTGGGGCGCAGCTTCAGCGTCGCGGAGCTCGGCGGCGCGCTGCTCGTCGTCGCGGCGCTCGCCGCGAACAACCTTTACCTGAGGGGCAGCAGCACGAGGCGCTGAGCACCGGCCGCCTCGATGCGGTCCCGGCTGGTGAGCATCGGCAGATAGCGCCCTTCGGCCCAGGGCTTCGCGAAGGAGCGGTAAAGCGGCGAGAGCACGTTGCCCGACTGGCCCGAGGACTGGATGAAGAGCGACGCTTCCGGGTCGGCGAGATCGTAGATCGCGCGCAGGCTCGGCGCGTGGCGCGTGGCGTACGGATGCGCCTCGTCGCTGAAATCCATGGCGCCGACGTCGACGGTGTAGGGGCCGCCGCCGAACGGCACGTCGATGTCGAAGAACGGCGCGAGCAGCCGGCTGCGCGAGAACGGCCGGTGCTGGTGGTCCGCGGCATGCGCTTCGCCCCAGGTCCACTTCGCCGAATCGGCGCCGTAGCGCCGCTCGAGATCGTCGAGCGCCTTCTCGAGCGACTCGGCGAGGACCTCGTCGCAGGACTCGGTGCGCCGGGTGCGCACGTCGTCGCACCATGCCGAGCCGTTGGCGAGCGCGGCGACGACGAACGGCGCGCGCGTCGACCAGTAGGGGCGGAAGAGCGCGCCCAGCTCGTCGGCGTAGAGCGCGCGCGAGAGCTCGCGCCACCAGGCCATCGCAAGGAGCGGCTCCGGGCGCATCGCATCCATCGTGCCGTCCCAGGCTGCGAGGCGCTTCAGCGCGTCGCGCGCCCGCTCGCTGCGCGGCTGCGTCTTCAGCAGCTGCGGCAGCAGGCCCCACAATTCACCCGAGGCGACGTCGGCCTGGATGCGCCCGAAGCTTGCCGCGTCGTGCTTCGCGGTCTGCGCAAGGAGCGCCTCGATGCGCTGCGCCCGATACGGCGGCTCCCATTCGCTGGTGATGAAGTGGCGGTAGCCGGGCGGCACGATCTTCTGGTTTGCCGTGACGATCGATCCTTGCGGCGGGTTGAAGGCGCGCGGCAGCTCGTCATAGGGAATGGTGCCGGCCCAGTCGTAGCGCGCATCCCAGCCCGGCGCCGGCGCAAGGCCGTGCAAATCATTCTGCGGCTTTCGCACCGGCACGCGGCCGGCGGCAATGAAGCCGATGTTGCCGTCAACGTCGGCGTAAGTGACGTTCTGCTGCGGGACGGCGAGATTGCGGCCGATGGCGAGGAAGCTCGGCCAGTCGTGCGCCTGCGAGAGCTTGAGGGAGGCCTGCAGCGTGAGGTCGTCCTCCGCGAGCGCGGTCCATTGGAAAGCGAGCGCATACCCGCGCGGGGTTGCGTCAAGCGCGCGCTGCCAGGCGTCGGAGACGACCGGCCCGTGGCGCGAGATCCGGACGCTGAGGTGCTCGTCTTCGCGGCCCTTCACCTTGACGGTCTCCTCGACTACGGCAAAGCGGCGCGCGCCCTCGGGCGTGAGATAGCCGCCGGAAGCGTCCAGCTTCTCCAGGTACAGGTCCTGGACGTCGGGTCCGGTGTTGGTGAATCCCCAGGCGATTCGGTCCGTCCTGCCGACGATCACGCCCGGCACGCCGGGCAGCGTGCCGCCGATCGCGTCGAGGCCCGGCGCGTGCAGATGCGCCAGGTACCAGACGGAGGGCGCAGTGAGTCCCAGGTGCGGGTCATTCGCAAGCAGCGGCTTGCCGCTTCTGGTGCGCGCGCCCGACACCACCCAGCTGTTCGAGCCAAGGCCTTGGGGCGCGCGCAGCAGCGACACTTCGGTCGGCGTGCCCTCGATCGGCGCATAGAGCTTCTTCAGGTCCGGCAGCCGCAGCGGTGCGTCGCCGGGATAGGGCGGGAGGAATTCCTGGAGCGCGGAGAGCGGCAGGCGTGGCGCGAGGCTCATCCGCAGGAGCTCCGTTCTCCAGTTGCCGCCGAGGTCCCAGGCCATCATCTTGAGCCACGCAATGGAGTCCACCGGCGTCCACGGCTCGGGGCGCACGCCGAGGATCCAGAATTCCGGCGGCAGCACCGGATGCATTGCGAGAAAGGCGTTGACGCCGGCGCTGTAAGCCTCGAGCAGCTGCTTCGAGTCGGCGTCGAAGCGCTCGAAGTTCGCCTTCGCCGCGCGGCGGATGCCGAGCGTGCGGAACAGCCGATCCACTTCCAGCGCCGCCGGCCCCAGTGCCTCGGCGAGGCGTCCGGAGGCAATGCGGCGGTCGATCTCCATCTGCCAAAGCCGGTCCTGCGCGTGCACGAACCCGAGCGCGAAATAGGCATCGGCGACCGAGCGCGCGAAAAGGTGCGGGATTCCGTTCTGCTCGCGCAGCACCTCGACCGGCTCCCGCAAGCCCCGCAGCCGGAGCTCTCCTTCGGTTTGCGGCAGCGACTGGCGAAGGTAGAGGTAAGCGCCCGCCAAAAGAGCACAAACGAGCAGGAGCAGCAACGCCGAAGCTCTCAGGGCGAAACGCATTTTTCCGAGCATACCCCGCAAAATGCCGCACCGCGGCAAATCTGCTATAAAGGCCGCCGGTGCTCTACAGCCTCTACGAAGCGCAGCACACCGCGCTGCAGCCGATGCGCTATGCGGCCGAATTCTGGCGCGGCTGGTTCGGCAATCCCTTTAGCCCGTTCTCCTACGCGCCGTTCGCGCGGCGCGTGGCGGCGTCGAGCGAGCTATTCCTGCGCGTCACGCAGCGCTACGAGAAGCCGGCCTGGCGCATCGACGGTGCGCAGCAGGAAGTCGCGCTGGACAGGCCGTTCTGCCGGCTCGTGCACTTCCGCCAGCCGGCGCCGAAGGCGCACAAGGTGCTCATCGTCGCGCCGCTTTCCGGACACCACGCAACGCTGCTTCGCGATACGGTGCGCGCTTTCCTCCCCGAGCACGACGTGTGGATCACCGACTGGGTGGATGCGCGCATGGTTCCGCTCACTGCCGGGCCGTTCCACCTCGCCGACTATGTCGAGTACGTGCAGGAGTGGATCCGGCTGCTGTCGCCGGGGCTGCACGTCGTGTCGGTCTGCCAGCCCACCGTGCCGGTGCTGGCGGCGATTGCCCTGATGGCCTCGCGGGGCGAGGCCTGCGCGCCGCTCACCATGACGATGATGGGCGGCCCGATCGACGCGCGACGCAGCCCGACCGCGGTCAACAACCTCGCGACACGGCGGCCGATGAGCTGGTTCGACCGCAACCTGATCCACCGCGTGCCGCCGAAGTATCCCGGCTACATGCGCAACGTCTATCCCGGGTTCCTGCAGCACCTCGGCTTCGTCGCGATGAATCCGGACCGGCACCTGATCGCCCACTGGGACTACTACAACCATCTGCTGCAGGGCGACGGCGGCTCGGCGGAGTCGCACCGGCGCTTCTACGACGAGTACAACGCCGTGCTCGACATGCCGGCGGAGTATTACCTCGACACGGTGAAGACAGTGTTCAAGGAGTTCGCGCTGCCGAGGGGCCGGATGCTGGTCCGCGGCGAGCTGGTGCGCCCGCAGACGATCCGGGATACGGCGCTCCTCACGGTCGAGGGCGAGCTCGACGACATCTCGGGCAACGGGCAGACGGAGGCGGCGCATCTTCTCTGCCTGAACATCCCGCGCGATCGGCGCGAGCACTATGTCGCGCCCGGCGTCGGGCACTACGGCATCTTTTCCGGCCGGCGCTGGCGCGACACGATCTTTCCGCGCGTGCGGGGCTTCATGCGCCGGCATCAAAGCTCGTAGCGCGATCCTTCCTCGCCGCGCACCGCGCGCTCGACGATCGCGCGCGGCAGGTGCGGCGCGAAAAGCTCGATGAACTCGTAGGCGTAGCGGCGCAGGTACGCGCCGCGCTTCACGCCGAGGCGCGTGGTGCTGGACTCGAAGAGATGGCTCGCGTCGATCGCGCGCAGCGTGCGGTCGCGCTTCGCGTCGAAGGCCATTTTCGCCAGCACGCCCACGCCGAGGCCGAGCTCCACGTAGGTCTTGATGACATCGGAGTCCTGCGCACTCAGCACGACGTGTGGCGAGAGGCCGCGGCTCTCGAACGCCTTCTGCACGAGCGAGCGGTTGGCGAAGGCGAAGTCGTAGGTGACGATCGGATGCTCGGCGAGCGCCTCGAGCGTGAGCGGCTGCTTGAGCAGCGCGTGGCGGGGCGGCACCACGACGCAGCGGTTCCAGCGGTAGACCGGCAGCGAGACGAGCTCCGGATAGGTTCCGATCATCTCGGTCGCGACC
>Ga0070741_10002664_pt1 | contig 46945 bp, 40 predicted proteins | sample Coa_R1_4_FD_66440 | JGI IMG/M metagenome (GOLD analysis project Ga0070741, IMG submission 66440) | Surface soil microbial communities from Centralia Pennsylvania, which are recovering from an underground coalmine fire - Coalmine... | ecosystem: Environmental > Terrestrial > Soil > Unclassified ... | reverse complement strand
AACATTGATGATCTGCTCTTCCGTAAACCTCGACTTGCGCATGACGTCCGTCCTCCTGATAGCCAAAGCTACAGCGGCGGACTCGCCTTTCAACCGAGGGCGTTTATGGGGAGCAGGTCACATGCCGCAGGAAGATCAGTCCCATCACCGGAAGGAAGTACTCATTACTCGCGAAGTTCGAATTCGCGCGCAACGTATCCGCGCTCGACCAGAGCCGCTTTTCGATTTCGCCGATCTCTTGCAATTGGCTACCCCCGCGCTCTTTGGACTTGTCGTCCGCAGTCGTCCCCATATGTCGCCAACGCTACCACGCAATCGGCCCGGTCGCACTCGGCCACATTCACGCTAACGCATTGATCCACAACGATGTCGCCCGGGCCGCTGCTCCCGAATGGGGATAACAATTTTGCTGTGCCCTTTCCCTGGTACCATGCACACATGCCCGGCGACGACATGCTCACCACGACTGACCGCGACTTGCCGCGACCAGCCGCGACAACCAGCGACAACAGCGACTTCACCCTCTCCATCGAAGAAGTCGCTGAACGGTATGCTAAGGCGGGACATCCTCGCACGATCCGAACGCTCCAAAGGTACTGCGTCAGTGGTCACTTGGATGCGCGCAAGGTAGCGACGACACTTGGCGACAAGTATCTCGTGTCGCCGCAATCTGTCGCACGTCACATCGCGCAAATCGTAGAGATGCTCCCGCTCGACACTGTCGCGACTGACCGCGACCCGTCGCGACTGGTCGCGACACCTGTCACTCATCAAGAATCCCCAAGCACGCCGACGACACCCGTCGCGACGGTCAACGACCAGCAGCGACAGGCGCCGACAGTCACACCAGACATGTCGCGCTATGTCGCTCGTCTCGAACATGATCTCGAACGCGCGGAAAAGGAAATCGACACAAAGAACAAGCAGATCGCTGACTTGCTAGAGAGAGATAAAGAGACCAACTATTTAGTTCGTGGACTTCAGAACATGATTGCGCCATTCCTCGGTGCTGGCCGACAAGACCCGCCGCCGAGCGACCATCACATCTCCACTTAATCACTGTGCATAAGCCCCAAGGTAGGGGAGCGGTCAAGCTATACTGCGCTTACCGCCTATGGATCACATCGCGTCCGCACTCGAGAACACTCGCCGAAATATTGAGCTTGTCGGCGCCGATCCCGTCACTCGGCACGGCTTCACCCAGGTTCCGAACTTCATTCTTACGAACAAGGCACTGAGCGTGGGTGCGAAGCTCGCATACGCGATGCTGCTCAAATACGCGTGGACAGATGACGCGGTTTTCCCCGGACAACAAAAACTTGCCGACGACATGGGGGCAGGAGAGCGCAGCGTCCGCACTTATCTCAAGGAGCTTGAGGACGCGAAGTTTCTCGAAGTAACTCAGCGGGGACTTGGTAAGACCAACCTTTATCGACTCCATGTCACCGTCCAAAAAAGGGGATAACTCAACGATTGCCTCCCCTGACCGGCAAAATTTGCCGGTCTTGACCGGCAATGATTTCCTTTCCGGAACGGCAGAATTTGCCGGTCACTCAATAGAAGAATACGCATTTAATAATACACATATTAATAATACGCAGTTAGGGAAATGCGTTTTATAAAAAACGTAGAATTCAAATGCAAAAATCCAACCAAGAAGAGAGCCGACCACGCCACGTTCTTGACTAATTGTCAAATGAATGTCGCGAAATAAATGTTGTGCGACACTCAGCGTCAAGACTACCCTTTTGCACTTCAGAATACAATTCTCAAAATACCGCGCGACAGCTACCGATGTTGATTCAGCCGTTTTCAATCATGATGTACACTAGCCAAGTATGCCCGAGTGGCCTGATTGGGAAACAAGCCCCGCCGACCGGCGCCTCTCTGATGCGTCGACAGAAACGGCTACACTCACCTTCTCTGCGGAGCCGAGCCCGCGTACGACACCGACCTCGCGCTACTCGCTCTCGATCAATCTCCATCGCTACTTGCACAAGATTTTGGCCGAGATCCACGATGAGGAGTTCCCGCAGCCAATTCGTGCCTTAATTGCAAAACAACGCAACTCTTCGCGGTTGAAAGTCTCCGCCGAGGCCGTGCGCGCTGGTCACTGGATCAACTATCCGCTTCTGATCTCCCAGCCGATTGTACCGATAGCGCTTTATTTTTGGTCAATTTCGAGTGCCGCGGCATTGGCCGCGGCGTTCATTCCCGCGAACATTTTCTGGATTCGAGTGGTCAGCCAATACTATGCATCTATGCGGCTGACACGAATCGGCGAGCTGATCGCGACCACAAAGTGGTTCGTCAGTCCGGCCTCAGCGCTCATGCTGCTCTACTCGGCTCGACCAGCAACCGCGGTGCTTGCACTGAGCTGGCCGATTCTTCTCATACCGATTCTGACCATGCTCCATCGCTTCTGGCCCGCGCAGTCATCGGAGAGGACGCAACGCGCCCTTCGGCGTTCGGCGCACGTGTAGCGCTCGTTGCCGATGAACCGCAATCCACAATAGCGGAATTGAAAACCGCGCTTCGATGGTACGATTGCCCTATCATCTATGCGCACGCGAACCGCAGCGCTCGCTCTCGCCTGCTTCCTTTCCGGATGTGTCTTGTTCAGTACTCTCGCCTACTCGTGGACGGGGCCATCCGCCTCCGCACCCAACTCCAACGTCTCCGCACCTATTAACACCGGCTCCACCAACCAATCAAAAACCGCAGTTCTCGGCGTCAACGGACTAGCGGTCTTCGGCAACACGCTCTTAAACGGCACCAACGGCGACGGCAATTCAAACGGCGTAAACTCGTACCTCAACTTCGGCGGAACCGCACAACAGGGTGGCTACGGCATCCGCGACAATGCCGGCACGCTTGAATTCAAAAACACCGGCGGCACGTGGCAGTCGCTGCAAGCCACCGTGAGCAACCTCGTCGGTTCAAGCGCATGGGTTACCAACGGCGCAAACATTTACAACGGCAACAGCGGAAAAGTCGGGATCGGGGTGACGTCGCCGCAGTCACTGCTCCATGTCAAGGAAGCCGGATCGACCGGTCTCGACTGGATCGGCATCCTGAACAATCCCAACAACTCCAGCGGCACCGGGTACGGAGTTGGTCTGCGCTTGCAAAACTCCGACATCGCCTCGGGCGGCAACGAACTATACAAATGGGCAGGCGTCGCCGCTGTGGCAGGCGGTAGTTATTCGAACCAGACCGATCTTGCTCTTTACACCGGCAACTTCAACAGTGGCGCCAACACAACTTCCGCACCGACCGAGCGCGTGCGCGTCGCCGGTACCACCGGCAACGTCGGCATCGGGACGACAAATCCGGGCGATAAGCTCGATCTAGGCGCCACCGGCGGCATCCGCATGGGCGGAAATCAAATGTTCGCGTCTAACATCGCTTGCTGTAGTCCGAGTTGGTATTACCTTGCTAATGGCGCCGCAGCGGTCCTAAAGCTCACTGAACTCAATAGCGGCAATCCTGGAATCCTATTCAACGTCTTCGCAAATAATTCTTCCGGTGCCAACGCGGCAGCGACGGCGATCCCGGCCATGTTTATGCAAGCCTCGAACGGCAACGTCGGCATCGGAAACACCTCTCCTAACGCAAGGCTACAAGTAGGCGATGGCGCCGATGGCTTCGCGAACAGGATCGCCATCAGGAGCAATTATCCGACGATAGGATTCTACGACGTGGACGGCCAGTCCGTCTTCCTTCAGAATAACAGCAACCTCTTCTATATCCTCCGCGGCTGTGCAGCCAATGGCGACACGACGCAGAGCTGGTGTCAGGTCAATAGCGTGTGGCCCCTCTATATTGATCTCACCAACAACAATGCGGTCTTCGGCGGGAACGTGTATGGGGCTGGCTTCTATTACAACTCCGACCGAAAACTGAAGGAAGACATCCAGCCGCTTGATAAAGGTCTGGTGGCACTCATGAAGCTGCGCCCGGTTTCCTTCACTTGGAAATCAGGCACGCCGCAAGCCGGCAAGCACGATATCGGCCTCATTGCTCAGGAGGTGCAAGACGTGCTGCCGGGCATCGTCAACAAGAACGAGCGCGAAGACATACTTACCGTCGATTACGTCCGCATCACTCCAGTGCTCATCAAGGCTATCCAGGAGCAGCAACAGCACATTCAGGAGCAAGACCGGAAGCTTGCGGAATTGCAGGCCGAAATCGCATCATTGGAAGCGGCGAGCGAAGCTCGGAAATGACAGACTATGCCAGTACTGACCTGGCGGTCTAGAATTGCGATATGCCTCTATCTCGGCGCAATCGTCATCCTGTCCGCATCGACCGGTGCCGCGATCGAAAAGCACTTCAGCGAAGCATCCATGGCAGTTGGTGCGGCACCAGCCTATAACTTGTCACCACTGAGCGTAACAACATCACCAACGTTCGGGGCCGCCAGCTCGTCCGTCAACAGTAACGGCTCGACGTCCACGCCCCAACAGGCCGTGCTCAATACACCGCAGCCGCAATGCACGCCTCCCTCGCTCACCCACAGCTGTCCGACCGGATATTCACGCATCGATGGTGATTGCCGTTTTCTCGGTTGCCCTTTCGGTGAAGAGATCGTCGCCGGTCTCTGTGTGAAAGCCCCTAAGCATTGCGACCCGCTGCTGTTCTGCGCCGGAGCCGACACTGATGGCGACGGCATAGGAGACGACATAATGCAACGCGACGCTTCATGCCACGAGAGCCGCGTTCAGTCGACGTGCCGATACGGTTGCAACTCAGGCCAGTGCCGGCCGGCGCCCGGCGGGACTGGAATGATCTCGGCCACTCCTCAAATCATCCACGCAGGACAGCAGGTGAAAGTGTCGTGGTCGACGAAAAACATGCAGCCGGGGTCGTGCAAGGTGCGCACCTTAAGCCAATCGGTACACGATACCGGCGATGGACTGAATGGCTCTTTCACATCAAGTCCTCTTTCAGATGGTGTGCTTTTCGAGCTCTCCTGTCAGGAACTCTCCGGCGCCATCTTCACGCAAACAACTTCCGTCACTGTCTCCCGGCAGTGATAGTCAGTTCAGCGCTCGCTGCGGAATTTTCCAAAATGGCGGATTCTCATCGCGCCCATTCGACGACAGCCGCATCCATGGCAAAAGTATAAGTGCGGGTGCCTCAGGTGCAACTTGCTTCACCTTTACCTAGCCTTGACCCATAAGACGCACGCACACGAAATTTTTGTCCTCCGATTAAGCCCTGAGGCGACAAGTTTCCGAACGAGGGCAGTCAGTGTCTTGCCCTCCGCGACCACATCATCGACTACGAGCAAGCTAGAAATCGTCTCTATTGAATCGATCGCATCGACGCTCAGCGATGCCTCTATCTGCTCAACGGTTGTTCCCTTATCGCCGGCCTTTACTGAACCGTCGCTGTGTACATGGTTAGTCAAATCTCGCGCGCCAAATTTTGTGCGAAGCACGTCGCGGTATGGTTGGATGAGTTCGGGTCGACTGCTTGGTGGGGAGATGATCCCGTCGAACGGGCCATTAATGAGTTCCCTGAGTTTGAAGCAGGAAGGCTGCACCAGCCTGCCGTAACGTTCCTTCAAATCCAAGAACCACTGCTTGGTCTGCAACTCTACCGGAACTGATCGCACCCGCTGCAGGTATCCTAGATCACTCAGTGTCCCTTCCTGTACATGATACAGATCGACGTCTATCGCCTCCCCCGACGAGAGCGAGACAGTAATACGCATGGGTAGCGCCTGAGTGTCGTCGTCGTGGCTCATGGTTGTCACATGGAGATGTTCGATGGTGCCAACAGAATGTCAGCTCTCAAAGCAAAGGTTCCAAGCAAGCCTGCAGGACTAACTCGGCGGCACTGCGACCCGCTGGGTCCTCTGGTACGCGGCCGCTCGCGCACTAAACCCTGTTGCGAATTTGCATCAAAAAAAGAGCCAGAAAAGAGCCAGATTTCCTATAAACTTCAACACTTCAGGCCATATCGCACGCATCTTGCGGCTTACAAAACCGCTGCTCTACCACTGAGCTAAGCCGGCGATCTCGTCCGCGATGAGAGCCGACCTGGCGGTTCCGATCGAGGGCAAGTCGGACATTCCGCGGCCGGGGTCCGCGGGTGAAGCGGCCGCGAGAGAACCCCCACGGCCGCAAGGCGCGCACCGTACCTTCCCAAGGCGGCGATTGGCAATGATCAGCGGCGCTGGCCGGCGAAATTGCACGCGCATCCCGCCGGGCAGTCGACCGCACTCCCTTCTTCCCGGATGAGGCCCCGAACCGCCTGCTGCCGTGGCGGACAGGCTTTGCTTGCATCGCCATCCATCCGACCGCCGGCTTGCACCGGTCCAATTCTTGGCGCAATGCCAATAGGTTAGCTGATGGCACTCGATGCCGGAGCCACCAGCGACCGCCCCCGACCGCCGGCCGGCTATGCTTGCCGAGGAAGAGGGCGTACAAGCCCGGCGTCGCGTTGATGAACCCGCGGGTGGAAGGCCTCGATGGCACAAGCGTCCGTCGTCGTTCCCAAGAGCGCCAAGCAGGAGGAGGCGCAAGCCCGCCGGTTCTGGCCGCTGACGCTCGGCGCCATCGGCGTCGTCTACGGCGATATCGGCACGAGCCCCATCTATGCCTTCCGCGAGGCCGTGGTTGCCGCCACCGGCGAGGCTGCCGTGGCACACGACACCGTGCTGGGCATCCTGTCGCTGATCGTGTGGTCGCTGCTGCTGCTCGTGACGCTGAAGTACGTCTTCGTGCTTCTGCGGGCGGACTTCAACGGCGAAGGCGGAACCTTCGCGCTGATGGCGCTGGCGCAATCGGTGGCCCAGCGCAGCAAGCATCTCATCTTCATCCTCGGCATCGTGGGCGCGTCCTTTCTCTACGGCGATGCCGCCATCACGCCGGCACTCTCCGTCATCTCGGCGGTGGAGGGCTTGAAGGTCATCGCGCCCGCGTTCGAGAAGCTGGTGGTGCCGCTGTCGATCGTCATTCTCGTCGGGCTCTTTGCCATGCAGAGCCGCGGAACCGCCAGGGTCGCAGCCCTCTTCGGCCCGATCATCCTGCTCTGGTTCGTGGTGCTGGCGGTAATGGGCGCGATCCACATTGCCGAGGAGCCGCGCGTGCTCGCCGCGTTCAACCCTGCCTACGGCGTCGACCTTCTCCTCCGCAACGGCCTGATCGGGCTGACCGTCATGGGCCTGGTGTTTCTCGCCGTCACCGGTGCGGAGACCCTCTACGCCGACCTCGGGCATTTCGGGCGCAAGCCCATCCAGGCCGCCTGGCTCGCGTTGGCGCTCCCGGCTCTCACCATCAACTACCTGGGCCAGGGCGCGCTCGTGCTCGGCGAGCCGGCGACGATCGAGAACCCCTTCTTCATGATGTTCCCGGGCTGGGCGCTGTGGCCGGTCGTGGTGCTCACCACGGTGGCGACGGTGATTGCAAGCCAGGCCGTGATCACGGGAGCCTATTCCCTCACCCGCCAGGCGATCCAGCTCGGGCTCCTGCCGCGGCTGGGGATCCGGCACACATCGGAGGAGATGGCCGGTCAGATCTACCTGCCGCGCATAAACTGGCTCCTGCTCATCGCCGTGCTGCTGCTGGTCGCCATCTTCAAGAGTTCCAGCGCGCTGGCTGCAGCCTATGGCGTTGCCGTGACGGCGACGATGATCACCACGTCACTGATGGCGTTCTTCGTCTTCTGGAAGCTGTGGGGATGGCCGATCTGGCGGGTCGCCGCGCTTGTCGTTCCGCTCTTGCTGATCGAGCAGGTGTTCTTCGCCGCCAACGCGATCAAGATCGTCGAGGGCGCCTGGGTGCCGCTGGTGATCGCCATTTCGCTGATGCTCGTCATGATGACCTGGGTGAAGGGCTCGGCCATTCTCGGCGCGGTCTCGCGCAAGCAGGATGCCTCGCTCGACTGGCTGGTGAACACGCTCGAGAAAAAGCCTCCCCATCGCGTCAACGGCACCGCCGTGTTCTTGACCGCCAATCCTCACTCGGCCCCGTCGGCCCTGCTTCACAACCTGAAGCACAACCACATGCTGCATGAGCGCAACATCATCCTCACGATCAAGACGGTCGACGTGCCCCGCATTCCCAACAACGAGCGGGTCAGGATCGAGGACCTCTCCGACACCTTCATCGGCGTGACCCTCGCCTACGGTTTCATGGAGACGCCCAACGTGGCGAAGGGGCTGCAGCTGTGCCGCAAGCGCGATCTCAACGTCGATCTCGCGGCCACCTCCTTCTTCCTGTCGCGCCGCGTGCTGCGGCCGACCTCACGCTCGAAGATGTCCAGGTGGCAGGAGAAGCTCTTCATCTGGCTCGCCGGCAGCGCCGAGGACGCGACCACCTACTTCCAGATCCCCTCCGATCGCGTGGTGGAGATCGGCACCCAGATCGCCGTTTGACGCCGCGCTACGGCGCGGCCTTGGCGGACTCCACGATGCGCTTGGCGATCATGTCCTCCATGCGCCGCTGCTTGCGGTTGGCCCTCCAGACATTGTGGATCTCGAAGGACTCCTCGTAGGGCGGCTTCACCATAAAGTCGCCGGTGCCGAGCCTCAGCAGGCCGAGCCCCAGAATGCGATGCCGGAAGAGATCGTCGGGCAGGCGCCGCACCACCATGCCCTCCGTGTTGTAGGCGTGCCCGGTTGCCTGCCCGATCCTGTGCTCCTCGATCACCTGTCCGGGCGAGAACCGCCACCACGTGAAATGGTCGACGAACACGATCACGAACAGCCAGATTATGAGGAGCAGGATCGAGAAGGTGAGATAGAACGCCAGATTGAGATGGACGCGGAGAAGCGGGAGCCAGCCCAGCGCCGTGTCGATGCCCGGAATATGCAAGGTCGCCCAGAAGAGCCCGCCCGCGATCAGGATCAGCATGAAGGAATAGACGCCGCGTGCCCTGACGTTGGTGAATACGGCCACGAACAGGACGAGGCCGATGAAGGAGATGCCGACCCAAGGGGAAGGATGGAAAAGCACCACCTTCTCGGTGCTCGACGCGAGCTCCTTGACGCCAATGCCCTGCACGTACGTGAGCGCGGCGCAAAAGAACCCGTAGGCCCAGATTGGCCACCAGTAGAGCAGGTTGGAATGCTGGTAGATGCGCAGGTCGTCCTTCGTCGCGCGCGCAAACCAGCGGCGGCGTGCGCGCTGGGCCACGGGGGAGAGCGGCGGCCTTGCGGCCTCTTCGATGACCCTGGGAGCCTCTTTCGGCGCATCCGATGTGCTGGCGTCCATGACGTGCTCCGCCTCCGCTGGACAAGGCAGGCCGCAACAGCCCCTGCCCGGATCGGCATTTGCGAGCACAATATGCAAAAATGGCAAAATCACAAGCGCGAGTGCAATTATAGCGGATGACGCCGCGGCGACGAGCAGTCCGGCCCCGCATCATGGCAAGCACATGAAGGAAGAGGGCATGCGCCTGCCGGGTTCGGCGCGCCCTCGCAACTACGAGAAGAGGGAAGGCGCATTCGCTGCAGGGCCGGACCTAGAGCCCTCCCGCCTTTGATGGGATCTCAACCGCTATCGCCGACTCAACTGTTGTCGTCCCGGGCTTCATGCCCGGGACCCATCTCTCGGCTTGCTCCGGCGTCCGCTGATGGCTGGATCCCGGCGACCCTCGGCATTCGCCGAGAGCCGGCAAGCGCCGGGATGACAAGTTGCGCTTGGAGGAGGGCTTCCACCTAAGTCGGAATGACCCTAGTTCCGGCTCTTGTCCACCAGCGCCTTCTCCTTGATCCAGGGCATCATGCCGCGCAGCTTGGCGCCGACCTCCTCGATCTGGTGGGCGTCGTTGAGGCGGCGGATGGCCTTGAACTGCGGCTGGCCGGCCTTGCACTCGCGGATCCAGTCGGAGGTGAACTTGCCGGTCTGGATGTCCCTGAGGATGCGCTTCATCTCCGCCCGCGTCTGATCGTTGATGAGGCGCGGCCCCGACACGTACTCGCCGTACTCGGCGGTGTTGGAGATGGAGTAGTTCATGTTGGCGATGCCGCCCTCGTAGATGAGGTCGACGATCAGCTTCACCTCGTGCAGGCACTCGAAGTAGGCCATCTCCGGCGCGTAGCCCGCCGCTACCAGCGTCTCGAAGCCGGCGCGGATCAGCTCGACGAGACCGCCGCACAGCACCGTCTGCTCGCCGAAAAGGTCGGTCTCGCACTCCTCCTTGAAGGTCGTCTCGATGATGCCGGCGCGGCCACCGCCGATCGCCGCGGCGTAGGAGAGGAAGAGGTCGTGGGCGTTGCCGCTCTTGTCCTGATGGATGGCAAGCAGGCAGGGCACGCCGCCGCCGCGCAGGTACTCGGAGCGCACGGTGTGGCCGGGCCCTTTGGGCGCCACCATGCCGACGTCGATATCGGCACGCGGCTCGATGAGGTTGAAATGCACGTTGAGGCCGTGGGCGAACATCAGGGCCGCCCCGTCCCTCATGTTGTCACGCAGGTGATCCTTGTAGATGTCGGCCTGCAGTTCATCAGGGGTGAGCATCATGATGACGTCGGCCCACTTCGCAGCCTCGGCCACCTCCATGACCTTGAGCTTCTCCTTCTCGGCCTTGGCAATGCCGGCCGAGTTCTTGCGCAGCGCCACGGCCACGTTCTTGACGCCGGACTCGCGCAGGTTGAGCACGTGGGCATGACCCTGGCTCCCGTAGCCGACGACGGCCACTTTCTTGCCTTTGATCAGGTTGATGTCGGCATCACGATCGTAGTAGACGCGCATGGCGGAAACCCCGGTACTCCTGGTTGGCGAAAGCTCTCGGTTGGTCCCCCCACGCCTAGCGGCTTTGTGAGCCGCCTAGCAAGCGCAAAAGCGCAAAACGTGCCCGGAGCATCCCGGCAGGGCGCCTTCGTCCGGCCTGCCCGAGCCTTCTGGCCTGCACAGGGGATTTTCGGGTAGCATGGTCGCCTGAGTGGCGGCTGCCAGGGCGCCACGGCGTTTGCGAGGGCGGTCGTGCCAGCCCGCCTCGTCCATCTACCAACGAAGGAGGGGATGCCCATGCAGGAGCTCACGCGCCGAACGTTGCTCACTGGAACCGCCGCCGCGGCCGCCGCTGTCGGCCTCGATCCGTTCATGGGCCTGACCGCCGCAAGAGCGTCCGCGCCCGCAATGGGAAAGCAGGCGCCGGGGTTCTACCGCACCAAGCTCGGCGATTTCGAGCTTACCCAGCTCTCCGACGGCGCCAACACGTTTCCAATGCCCGACGGGTTCGTGCGCAACGTCCCCAAGGAGCAGGCCCTTGCCGCTGCCGAGGCCGAGCACATGCCGGCGGGCAAGGTGACGGTGCCCTTCAACCCGATCCTGATCAACAACGGCAAGCAGCTGGTGTTGATCGACACGGGCTACGGGCCGGGCGTGAGCCCATCGGTCGGGCTGCTGACGAGCAACATGGCAGCGGCCGGGGTAGACCCCAAGGCGGTCGATGTCGTCATTCTCTCCCATCTCCACCCCGACCACATCAACGGCGTCAAGACGGCGGACGGCAGCCTCGCGTTCCCGAATGCCGAGATCAAGGTGCCCGCGCAGGACTGGGCCTTCTGGATGAGCGAGGAGAACGCCGCCAAGGCGGAAAGCCAGATGATGAAGAATTACTTCGCCAACGTCCGCAAGGTCCTGGCCAGCCTCGCCGACAAGGTCACCAAGTACGACTGGGGCAAGGAGGTCGCCTCCGGCGTCACGGCAATCGATACCGCCGGCCATACCCCCGGCCACACCTCCTTCGCGGTCGCCTCGGGCTCGGCCAAGATGCTGGTCCAATCCGACGTGACCAACATCCCGGAGTTCTTCCTGCGCAATCCGAACTGGCACGTGGTCTTCGATGTCGATCCGGTCAAAGCCGAGCAAACGCGCCGCAAATTCTACGACATGGCGGCAGCGGACAAGATGCTGATCGCGGGCTATCATTTCTCGTTCCCCTCCATGGGCTACGTGGAGAAGGACGGCAGCGGCTACCGGCTGCTGCCTGTGCGCTGGAGCCCGGTGCTCTGAGCTTCGAAGGGTTCCATTGACCATGCTCGGGCCGCCCACAGGCGGCCCGAGTCGTTCCGATTACGGCAATTGTTGCAAATCCCTTAAGCCGGCCTTTACGGACCTTGGGCTATCGCTTCAGGGCTCAGGGGCGGGGTCTGCTCGGACCCCGCGGGGTGCCGTTCCGGCCCATTGAGTTGGCGAGCCCGCACATGACCGCTCCCGCACTCGACAAGCCGCCCGGCTCTGCGTCGATGGGGCGTGGGGCGGCGAGGCAGGCAGCGCCTGCCGAGAGCCCGCCAACCGGGCTGGTGGCGGACGCCTTCGTCATCGACGACGAGGAAGGCATCTGCAGGTTCGTGGCGATCGCGCTCGGCAATCTCGGGCTCACCTCCGAGAGCTACCGCACGGCGCCCGAGGCAGTCGCGGCGCTGGAGCGCGGACACCCGGACATCGTCTTCCTCGACATCGCGCTCGAGGGCTCGGACGCCATCGAGGTGCTGAGGGTGCTGGGCGAGAGGCGCTACGCCGGCGTCGTGCAGCTGATGAGCGGGAGCAATACCGATCTGCTCGACGACGTGCGCCGGGTCGGCGCCAGGCACGGCCTCATCATGCGCGCGCCTCTGCAGAAGCCGTTTCGAACCGAGGCCATCCGCCAGGTGGTCACCGGCGCCCATTTCGACGGGCAGCCCGAGTCCACGATTGAGCTCGCTCCCATGGTGAGGCTCGGCCTCGACGAGCTCATCACCAAGGGCCTGCTCGAGCTGTGGTACCAGCCCAAGATCGACCTGCGCACCAGGACCATGGTCGGCGCCGAGGGGCTGATCCGCTGCCGCCATCCGGTCCATGGGGTGCTGGGACCCGAGAGCTTTCTCCCCTCGGCCAGCGGCCCGAGCCTTGCCGCGCTGACGGAATACGTGGTGCTTTCGGCGCTGCGCGACTGGGACGAGATGGCCGAGACCGGCGGCCGGCCGCGCATGGCGGTCAATGCCAACCTGGGCTCGCTGACCACGCTCAACATCGCCGCGCTGGTGCGCGAGAACAGGCCGAGGCGCGAGGGGTGGCCCGGGCTCATCCTCGAGGTGCCCGAGAGCGAGGTGGTCAACGATGTCGGTTTGATCCACGAGATCGCCACGCAGCTGCGGATCTACAACATCACGCTGGCCATCGATGACTTCGGAGAAGGGTATTCGTCGTTTGCGCGGCTGCGCGAGCTGCCGTTCGGCGAGCTGAAGCTCGATCGCGGCTTCGTCGATGGCTGCGCCGGCGATGCCAGGAACGCCGGCATCTGCCGGGCGATCGTCGAGCTGGCGCATCACTTCGGCGTGTCGGCGGTAGCCGAAGGGCTGGAGGATGCCGCCGACGTGCAGGCCGTCCGTGACATGGGTTGCGACATGGGCCAGGGCTATTTCTTCGCCGGGCCCATGCCGAAGGCGAAGCTCATCTCCCTGCTCGACGGACGCGCGCTCGCGGGAGCGCAATGGTCGGTATGAATGAGCCATCGCGTGCGCCTCGCGAGCTCATGAGCGAGGCCCGCGACGAGATCCCGGTCCAGGCACACGGTGGCGCGTGCGACGCGGAAGCCGCGCGCTCCTCCATGAACCAGCGGCTGTTCGAGACGTCGCTGGATCTCATCGTCATCGTGGACCGGCAGGGCAACATCATCCGCGTGAGCCCGAGCGCCGAAGCGATTCTCGGCTACCGCCCCGATGAGCTCGCCGGGCAAAGTGCAGTGAAGCTCCTCCACCCCGAGGACCTGGAGCCCACGCGCAACGAGATGCGCCTCGCCCGGCGCGGGCGCACCATGCGCAATTTCGACTGCCGCTACGTGCACAAGAACGGCCACGTCGTGACGCTCGCCTGGAAGGGCGTGTGGTCGGAGACCGAGCAGCAGCACTTCTTCATCGGCCGCGACATGACCGAGCGCCTCAAGCTCGAGCAGCAGCTGACGCAGGCCCAGAAGATGGAGGCCATCGGCCAGCTGACCGGAGGCGTCGCCCACGACTTCAACAACATCCTGACCGTCATCATCGGCATGAACGAGGTTCTGGCGGCCGCCGTCGCCGAGCGGCCCGACCTTGTCGAGCTGTGCAAGGCCGTCGATGATGCCGCCGAGCGCGGCGTCCGCCTCATCCAGCGCATGCTGGCCTTCGCACGCAAGCAGCCGCTCCAGGCGCGCGTTGTCGATCTGAACGAGATCGTGATGGGCATGGCGGCGATGCTGCGGCAGACGCTCGGCGAGGACATCGGGGTCGAGACCGCGCTCGCGCCGGGCCTCTGGCGCGCGACGGCCGATCCTTCGCGGCTGGAGGACGCGATCCTGAACCTGGCAGTCAACGCCCGCGATGCCATGCCGAGGGGCGGCAGGCTTCTGCTGGAGACGGCCAACGTGCATCTGGACGAGCAATACGCCCAGGAGAACGCCGAGCTGACGCCCGGCGACTATGTTGCCGTCTTCGTCACGGACTCCGGGACCGGCATGGCGCCCGAGGTGATCGAGCGGGCATTCGAGCCCTTCTTCACGACCAAGGGCGTGGGCAGGGGCACGGGGCTGGGCCTCTCCATGGTGTACGGGTTCGCGAAGCAGTCCCGCGGCCATGCCAAGGTCTACAGCGAGCTCGGCCACGGCACGAGCGTGAAGCTCTACCTGCCGAGGGCGGTCCACGATGTCGAGGAGACAGCACCCGCGGCGCCCGAGGCAAGCACCGTGCATGCCGGCGGCCGGGAGACCATCCTCGTCGTGGAGGATGACGCGTCCGTGCGCACGGTCGCCGTCAAGTGCCTCAAGGGCGTCGGCTACCAGGTGCAGGAGGCGGCGGATGGAAGAGCCGCGCTCGAGATCCTGCAGCGGCCGGGCAGGATCGACCTGCTGTTCACGGACCTGATCATGCCGAACGGCATCAGCGGACAGCAGCTGCTGCGTGAAGCGCGGCGATGCCGGCCCGGCCTCAAGGCCATCTTCACGTCGGGCTACTCCGAGCAGTTCCTGAAAGGGCGGGACGAGACGGACCGGAGCGTGCCCCTTCTCCCCAAACCCTACCGCCGGCTGAAGCTCCTCGAGATCGTGCGCAAGGTGCTCGAGGGGGCGGCCTGATCCGGACGCCGTCCTGAAAGGTGGCGAGGACTCCTCCGCTGTAGCTTTCCTGATCTTACCGATGTAAGGTTCGGCACGCCCCTCCATTTGGGCGGCTTGCATTCATAGTCAAATCGATATTGGAGGCCTCGATGGCAACGCGCGCGATTTCGCTGCAGAGGAAAGCCAACAACAAGAAGATCGCAAAGGCGGCCGGCGACCGGATGCGGTCCGAGAAGGCGCCCCCCTATCTGAAGAGGTTCGGCAAGGCCGTACGCCAGCATTTCGCAAACGCAACATCGGTGCCCGCGTTCCTTGCCGGCGTCGGCGAGCTTACGCGGGCTCAGCGCCAGCTCATCGTGCAGCAGGCGCTCATCCTCATCGAGCAGAACTATGCCCACCTGCCACTCAAGCGCGCAATGCATTCGGTCAATCCGGTGCAGCGCTTGAAGCTCCTGCTGCAGGTTCTGGACCCGGCGAGCACCGCGGACCAGCCCTCGGAAATCGAATTCCACCGGGAGATGACGGGCATCTTCACCTCTCTGCGTGACCTCCACACCAACTACCTGCTGCCGGCCCCGTTCAACACCATGGGCGCCTTCCTGCCGTTCATGGTCGAGGACTACTTCGACAAGGGCGAGCGGAAGTACATCGCCTCTCACATCGCGCCCGCGTTCAGCCATCCGAGCTTCGTGGAAGGCGTCGAGATCATCTATTGGAATGGGGTTCCGATCGATCGCGCCATTGCAAACCATGCGGAGCGTTACGCAGGCAGCAACCGCGACGCCCGCCATGCCCGCGGATTGCAGACGCTAACGACGCGCGTGCTCAGAATCTCGTCGCCGCCGGACGAGGAATGGGTCGTGGTGGGGTATCGCCTCCCCACCGGCAAGCTCGCGGAACTCCGCTTCGACTGGAAGATCAATCCGCCATTTCCCGAGCGGCCACGCTCGGATGAGGATGCACGGGCGAGCGCCGCGAGCATGGGGCTTGATCTGGAGCAAGAAACCATCCAGCGCATGCGCTTGGCCTTGTTCGCCCCGAGCGTCGTGACCGCCCGCCAGAGGGCGGCTGCCCGCGCCAGTGATGATTTCGGGGGCTTGGAAAGCCGGTTTCCCGACATCTTCCATGCTCGGGAGGTGACGACCCCCAACGGCAGATTCGGCCACCTCCGCATCCGCACGTTCAATCACTGGCCTGTGAATGACTTCGTCGCGGAATTCATCCGACTCATCACGGCGCTTCCCAAGGAGGGGCTGATCATCGACGTGCGCGGCAACGGCGGCGGCATTATCATGAACGGGGAGCTCATCCTGCAGACACTGACCCCTCACACAATCGAGCCGGAGCCGCTCCAGTTCCTGAACACACCGTTGAACCTGGAGATCTGCCGCCGCAACGGCAAGAATTCGCAATTTGCGGACATGAGTGCGTGGGTCGAGTCCCTGGATCAGGCCCTTCAAACCGGCGCTACCTACTCGGCGGGCTTCCCCATCACCGATAGGGACGACTGCAACTCCATCGGGCAGAAATACTTCGGCCCCGTCGTCCTCATTACCGACGCGCTCTGTTACAGCACGACGGACATCTTTGCGGCCGGATTCCAGGATCACGGGATCGGAAAGGTCCTAGGCGTGCACACCAGCACGGGCGCCGGCGGTGCTAATGTCTGGGAGCATCGGCATTTTGTAAGCGACATCCTGCCCGGCTCGCTCTATCAGCCGCTGCCCAACGGCGCTGGGATGCGGGTCGCGATCCGAAGGACACTGCGCGTCGGGAGGCGATCCGGCGCGCCGGTGGAGGATCTCGGCGTTGTGCCGGATGAGCGCCACCTCATGACAAAGAACGACCTTCTCAACAACAACGTCGATCTTATCAACAAGGCCGGCGAGTTGCTGGCGGCCCAACCCGTGCGCGATCTTTCGGTCGCCGTCGACGCCGGCGCTGGGCCAACGGCCAGTGTCAGCATTGCGGCGAAACGCATGAGCCGCGTCGATGCCTATGTCAACAACCGGCCGCTTCAGACCGTGGACATCGACCAGGGGAAAGCGAAGTTCGACCTGCCCAGGTCACCAGGCGCGACGCTAGAGGTTCGCGGCTTCGAGGGCAATGAACTCGTCGGACGCTATCGGGCGACCATGGGATAGTGACTGAGCTCGCTGCGACAGCCACGGGCGAGCGCCGCGGGGGCGAAGGACTTCACATCGCCTTTGCCCCGCGCGCGATGGCGGCGATGCCGGTGCGCGAGACCTCCGCCAGGCCGAGTTCCATCATGATCGAGATGAACTGCTCGATCTTCGAGCTGCGACCGGTGATCTCGAACACGAAATGCTCAGTGGAGGCATCGATCACGCTGGCACGGAAGATCTCGGCCAGCCGCAGCGCCTCAATGCGCTTCTCGCCCTTCCCCACCACCTTGACCAGCGCAAGCTCCCGCTCGAGCGGATCGCCCGCGACCGTGAGGTCGAGGACGCGATGCACGTTGACGAGCCTTTCCAGCTGGCTCTTGATCTGACCCAGCACCATCGGCGTGCCCGTGGTGACGATGGTGAAGCGCGACAGGTGCTTCGCGTGCTCCGTCTCGGACACCGTGAGGCTGTCGATGTTGTAGCCGCGGCCCGAGAACAGCCCGGCGATGCGGGCGAGCACACCGGGCTCGTTGTCGACCAGGATGGAGAGCGTGTGCGTCTCAGGGATCTCCTTGCGCTCCTCCAGGAAATAGGCGGAGCCGGGCTGGGTGTTGGGCATGAGGTTGGCCTTGTGATCGAGATCCAAAGGATGATATCATTCGGTCAGCTCAGTGATATCACTCTCGGAGGCCCGATGGCCCAACTCATCGTTCGCAGACTAGACGACGACGTGAAGGAGCGGCTGAAGGCCCGCGCCGAGAAACATGGCCGCAGCCTGGAGGCCGAGGTGCGCGCTATCCTCGAGAGCGCTGCGAAGGAACGCATCTCCCGTGGCCGGCCGCGCAAGAAGGAGAAGGGCTTCGGCACCCTTATGCAAGAGAGATTCAAGGACGTCGGGCTCACAGAAGCGGAGTGGAAGCTATTCAATGAGGGAATAGAGGAAATTCGGCGAGGATCCCTCATCAAGCCTCTCGACTTCGACAAGTGATCGTCCTCGATACGACCGCGGTCTCTGCTCTGATGCAGCCCGGCCTGAACCCTGCGGCAGTGGCTTGGCTGGATCGCCGGCCATTGACGCAAATGTTCATGACTACAATCACGGTGATGGAGATACGGGCTGGAATTGAGCGGCTCCCGGCAAGTGCGCGCCGCCGCAGGCTTGAAATTGCGTTCGAAAGCGTAGTTCACGACACTCTCCGCAACCGCACCTTGGAGTTTGACTTTGCTGCCGCGATGGCTGCGGGAGAGTTGATGGCGGAGAGGCTGCGTGCCGGCCGGCCGATCGATGTGCGAGACACCCAGATTGCCGGCATTGCAGTGAGCCGCAGTGCGGCCATTGCCACGCAATACGCGCCATTTCGCCGATCTCTCGGTTGAAGTGATCAATCCCTGGGATGCGCCGGCCTGACGGCTTGGGCACTACACCAGCACCTTGCCTTCGTCGCCGACGGCCTTGCCTATCTCCTCCTCGCTCACCTCCTCGCCGAGCAGCATCTCGTTGTGCGCCTTGCCGGACGGGATCATGGGAAAGCAGTTGGCGAGCGCGGCGACGCGGCAGTCGAACAGCACGGGCTTGTCGGCCGGCGCGTTCAGCATGGCCATGATGGCCTCGTCGAGCTCCGCCGGCTTGTCGCACCTGATGCCGATGCCGCCATAGGCCTCTGCCAGCTTGACGAAGTCGGGCAGCGACTCGGTGTAGCTGTGGGAGATGCGGTTGCCGTGCAGCAGCTGCTGCCATTGCCGCACCATCCCCATGTACTGGTTGTTGAGGATGAACACCTTAACCGGCAGGCTGAACTGCACGGCCGTGGACATCTCCTGGATATTCATGAGGATCGAGGCGTCGCCGGCGATGTCGATGACGAGCGAGTCCGGATGCGCCATCTGCGTGCCGATGGCGGCGGGCAGGCCGTAGCCCATGGTGCCGAGGCCGCCCGAGGTCATCCAGCGGTTGGGCTCCTCGAAGCGGAAGAACTGCGCCGCCCACATCTGGTGCTGGCCCACCTCGGTGGTGATGTAGACGTCGCGATCGCGCGTGAGCGCATAGAGCCGCTCGATGGCGTGCTGCGGCATGATCACCTCGCTCGACCGCTTGTAGGCGAGGCATTTCCTGGCGCGCCATTTGTCGATCTGCGCCCACCAGGACTTGAGCGCGGTCTTGTCGACGGTCGCAGCCTTGGCCTTCCACGTGCGGATCAGATCCTCGAGCACGTAGGCGACGTCGCCGATGATCGGAACGTCGACCTTGACGTTCTTGTTGATCGAGGAGGGATCGATGTCGATGTGGATCTTCTTGGAGCGCGGGGAGAACTGATCGGTACGCCCCGTGATGCGGTCGTCGAAGCGGGCGCCGATGCACAGCATGACGTCGCAGTCGTGCATGGCGAGGTTGGCCTCGTAGGTCCCGTGCATGCCGAGCATGCCGAGCCACTCCTTGCCCGATGCCGGGAAGGCGCCGAGCCCCATCAGCGTGGAGGTGACGGGGAAGCCCGTCAGGCGCACCAGCTCGCGCAGCAGTTGGCTGGCCTTGCGACCCGAGTTGACGACGCCGCCGCCCGTGTAGAGCACCGGCTTCCTGGCACGGCTCATCAGATCAACGGCCCGGGCGATGGCATTGGCGTCGCCCTTGACGCGCGGCTGATAGGTCTTGTGCCGGACGTCCTTGGGGCCGGTGTAGGTGCCGGTGGCGAACTGCACGTCCTTGGGAATGTCGACCACCACCGGGCCCGGCCGGCCGGTGCGAGCGACATAGAACGCCTCATGCAGGACGCGCGCGAGGTCGTCGACGTTCTTCACCAGCCAGTTGTGCTTGGTACAGGGACGGGTGATGCCGACGGTATCGCACTCCTGGAACGCGTCGTTGCCGATGAGGTGCGTCGGCACCTGGCCGGTGATGCACACGACGGGAATGGAGTCCATGAGCGCATCGGTGAGGCCCGTGACCGCGTTGGTAGCCCCCGGCCCGGAGGTCACCAGCACGACGCCGACCTTGCCGGTCGAGCGGGCATAGCCCTCCGCGGCGTGCACGGCTCCGCCCTCCTGGCGCACGAGCACGTGCCTGACCGCCTCCTGCTGGAACAGCTCGTCGTAAATGGGCAGCACGGCACCGCCCGGATAGCCGAAGATGTGCTCGACGCCTTGATCGGCCAGGGCCCGGATGACCATCTCGGCGCCCGTCATTCTCAGTGCCATCGTTCCATGCTCCGCGGACAGGGGCAGGCAGCCCCTGGCTGCCGGCGGCGCAACCTACGGGCAGGACGCCGGTCGGTCAACCGTCAGGCTTCCTTAAATGGCAAGCCTTCGACAATGATTCTTTCCATTTGTTTCTTCTCAATGTGGTGCCACGAAATCATATTGCGGCGATACCAGGTCATCTGCCGCTTGGCGTATTGGCGCGTCTCGGCCTTGGCAGCCCCCGCTGCATCCTCGAGGGTGAGATCGCCGGCCAGGTGTGCGGCCAGCGGAGCCACCCCGAGCGCCCGCATGACGGGCAGCTCAGTCGAAAGGCCAAGGCGCATCAGGCGGCGGACCTCCTCGAGGGCACCCGCCGCAATCATGGCGTCGAGGCGTGCCTCGATCGCCTGCGCCTGGATCGCCCGATTGGGCAGCACCAACAGCCGCAGGGTATCGGCTTCCTTCAGCACCGGCGTGCCGCTCTCGGCCTGCCAATCGGCGAGCGAACGGCCCGTGCTCTCCAGGACCTCGAGCGCGCGCACGATCCGCTGTGGATCCGTCGGCATCAGGCGGGCGGCCATTGCCGGGTCGCGCGCGGCCAGGACGGCATGAAGCTCCGGCGCCGGCCGCGCTGACGCCTCTGCCCGCCAGCGCTCCCGCACGGCGGCATCGATCACCGGGACCGGCGACAGGCCCTCCAGCAGCACCTTGAAGTAGAGGCCGGTGCCGCCGACGATGATGGGCACCTGCCCCGAGCGGCACGCGGCCTCGAGGGCACGGGCGACATCGCCGGCGTAGCGACCGGCCGAGTAGGCCTCGGCGCCGCTGACGAAGCCATAAAGGGCGTGCGGCACGCGCGCCTCCTCCTCGGGCGTCGGCCGGGCCGTCAGGATGCGCAGCTCGCCATACACCTGCATGCTGTCGGCGTTGATCACGATGCCGCCGAGCCGCTCTGCGAGCGCAAGCGCAAGCCGCGACTTGCCAGTTGCCGTCGGACCGGCAATCAGGATGGCGCGCTTCTGCAACGGTGGGGTCATCTCCTCCCCTTATGCTGGAGCGCGGCCACAGGCAACTTTCCGCGGCCGCGGGCATTGTTCGGCTGCCGGCGCGGCAGGAGATGAAGGAGGCGCCCCATGCGCATCGACGCGATTGCCGTCGGCGTGAACCCGCCCGAGGACGTCAACGTGATCGTCGAGGTGCCCATCGGCGGCGAGCCCATCAAGTACGAGATGGACAAGGCGGCGGGCACGCTCGTGGTCGACCGCTTCCTGCACACGCCCATGCGCTATCCCGGCAACTACGGATTCGTCCCGCACACCCTGTCGGAGGACGGCGACCCGATCGACGTGCTGGTGGCCAACACCCGGCCTATCGTGCCCGGCGCCGTGATCAATGTGCGGCCCATCGGCGTTCTCAAGATGGTGGACGACGCCGGCAAGGACGAGAAGATCCTGGCCGTGCCCTCGCCCAAGCTGACCAAGCGCTACGAGCACGTCGTCAACCATACCGACCTGCCGCGCATCACGATCGAGCAGGTGCGGCACTTCTTCGAGCACTACAAGGACCTGGAGCCGGGCAAGTGGGTGAAGGTGCAGGGCTGGGGCGATGCCCGGGAGGCGAAAGCTCTGATCCGCGACGCCATCGCCCGCGCCCGGAAAGGCTGAAGGAGCACGCGTGGTGCCGCTGGACATTGCAACCGGCCGTGCCGCACTCTAGACGAAGGCCAATGCCGAGACAGAAACGGGAGACAACCTCGTGACGCTCATCCGTCCGTTCCGCGCGCTGCGTCCGGTGCCGACGCGTGCCCGCGAGATCATAGCGCCGCCCTACGACGTGTTGTCGAGCGCGGAAGCGCGCGAGCGCGCCAAGGGCAAGCCCTGGAGCTTCCTGCACGTCTCCAAGGCCGAGATCGACCTGCCCGCCAACACCGATCCCTACTCGGACGCGGTCTACGCGACTGCGGCGGAGAACCTCAGGCGCATGCTGGCCGAGGGCGTGCTGATGCGCGACGCCAACCCCTACTACTACGCCTATCGCGCCACCTGGACCGGCGGCCGGCAGACCGGCCTCGCCTGCGTCGCCTCGCTCGAGGCCTATGCATCAGGGCGCATCAAGAAGCACGAGCTGACGACGCCCGTGAAGGAGACCGACCGCGTGCGCCAGATCGAGGCGCTCAACGCGCAGACGGGGCCGGTGATGATGGCCTATCCGCATGCCCCGGAGCTCGACAGGTGCCTGAAGCGGGCGACCGAGCGCGACCCTGATGTCGCGGTCACGGCGGACGACGACGTGACCCACGAGCTGTGGGTGATCAACGACGGCGCTGTGATCGACAAGTTCACGGCCGGGTTCGAGGCGCTTCCCGCGCTCTACATCGCCGACGGCCATCACCGCAGCGCGGCGGCGGCACGCGTGGCGGAATCGCGTGGCGGGACGGACGGCTCGCACCGCTATTTCCTCAGCGTGATCTTCCCCCATCACGAGATGACGATCCTCGACTACAACCGCGTCATCCGCGACCTCAACGGCCGCACGCCCGAGAAGCTCCTCGAGGAGATCGGCAAGCGCTTTGCCGTCTCCCCGTCCGGGTCATCCGTGCGGCCGGCCTCGGCCCACGAGGTCGGCATGTTTCTCAGCGGACGCTGGTATCGGCTCAGGCTGCTGCCGGATTTCGCCGCCGAGGCCGATCCGATCGGGCGCCTGCCGATCACTCTGCTTACGCGCAACCTGATCGAGCCGCTGCTCGGCATCACCGATCCGCGCACCGACAAGCGCATCGACTTCGTCGGCGGCGGACGGGGGCTGGGCGAGCTGGAACGCCGCGTCAACTCGGGCGAGATGGCCGTGGCCTTTGCGCTCTACCCGACCACGATGGACGACCTGATCGCCGTATCCGACGCCGGCGGAATCATGCCGCCCAAATCCACGTGGTTCGAGCCCAAACTCGCCGACGGCATGGTGAGCCACGTGCTGGACTGACGTACATCGAGGCGGCCAGCCTCGCAGACGGCTGCGGACAGGCCGATGCTGCCAATCGAAAGGGCAAGCCCCGTCGGGTGATCCCGACCGTCCTCATGCCGTCTTTCATGACAGGACGCCGACGGCCCAAGCCCGATCCGTTCGTTCACGTCCTCGCGAGGACGCCTGCACCAGAGGTCGCGCGATACCATATTGCTGCGATGCAGCACGCTGCTCAGTCCGGGGATCTGATGCCAATCCGCAAATTCGCCCATGCGCTTCCACTCCTTCTGGCGGCGCTCGGTCTCGTTGCTTGCGAGCGCAACCCGCAGAGCGCGCAGGGGGCCGCACCACCGCCGCCTCAGGTCACCGTGGCTCGGCCACTCAAGAAGCTGGTCACCGACCGGGATGAATACGTCGGCCGCTTCGTTGCCGTCGATGCCGTGGAGGTGCGTGCCCGAGTCTCGGGCTACCTGGATGCCATCCACTTCAAGGACGGGCAGGCGGTGAAGAAGGGAGACCTTCTGTTCACGATCGATCGGCGCCCGTTCGAGACGACCCTCGCACAAGCCCGGGCCAGCCTCGCCCAGGCCCAGGCCAATCTCGCCTATGCCGAAAGCGATCTGGCACGCGGCGAGAACCTCGTGCGCGGCAGCACCATCACCCAGCAGACGTTCGACCAGCGGACGCAGGCCAAGCGGGTGGCCCAGGCGGCGGTATCGGCTCAGGACGCGGCTGTGCGCCAGGCGATGCTGGACCTCGAGTTCACGGAGCTGCGCGCGCCCGTCTCCGGCCGCATCGGCGACCGGCGCGTATCGCCCGGCAACCTAGTGACCGGCGGAACGACGGGCACCACGACGCTGCTCGCCACCATCATGTCGACGGACCCCATCCGCTTCGAATTCACCATGGATGAGGCGTCCTACCTGCGCTACACGCGCGGCACGAGACAAGGCGGCGGCGCCAATCACGGATCGGCCTTCGTCCTTCCCGTCAAGCTCAAGCTGATCGACGAACCTGCGTTCACGCACGAGGGCAGGACGGACTTCGTCGACAACGCCATCGACCGCGCATCGGGCACGATCCGCGGCCGCGCCGAGTTCGACAATCCGGACGGGACGTTCACACCCGGCATGTTCGCCCGCATCCAGGTTCCGGCGGGCCCGCCAACCGAAGCGCTGCTCGTGCCCGACGTCGCCATCGGCACCGAGCAGGTGCGCAAATTCGTGCTCGTCGTCGACGCCGACAATGTTGCGCGCCCGAAATACGTGACGCTGGGACCGGTGATCGACGGCCTGCGGGTGATCTCTTCCGGGCTCACGTCCGACGACCGCATCATCGTCAACGGCCTGATGCGGGCGCGCCCAGGCACCAAGGTCACGCCCCAGGAAGCGAGCGACGGCTCGCTGTCGGCCAACGGCGCTCCGAGCAAGACGAACTGAGGAGCCGAAGCGCCGCTATGCGCATCTCGCACTTCTTCATCGACCGGCCGATCTTCGCCGCCGTCGTCTCCATCGTCTTCGTCATCCTCGGCGTCGTCTCCTTCGGCCGCCTGCCGATCGCGCAATACCCGGAGATCGCGCCGCCGGTGATCAACGTGACGGGCCAGTATCCCGGCGCCAGCGCGGACGTGGTCGCCGCGACGGTGGTGACGCCGCTCGAGCAGCAGATCAACGGCGTCGAGAATATGCTCTACGTTACGTCGAACTCGACGGGAGACGGGCGCTTCTCGATCGCCGTCACGTTCGATCTCGGCACCAACCTCGATATCGCGCAGGTGCAGGTGCAAAACCGCGTAGCGATCGCGCAGCCGCGCCTGCCCGCGGACGTGCGCAACATCGGCGTGACCGTCGCCAAGGCGTCGCCCGACCTGATGATGGTCGTGCACCTCTATTCCCCCGACAAGTCCCGCGACACGCTTTTCATCTCCAACTACGCCAACATCCAGGTCACGGACGTGCTGAACCGGATCGACGGCGTCGGTTCCATCACCGTGTTCGGCAGCCGCGACTACTCCATGCGCGTCTGGCTGGATCCCGATCGGCTGCAGTCCCTGGGCCTTACCGCGGGCGACGTGGTCGCAGCACTGCAGGCCCAGAACGTGCAGGTGGCCTCGGGCGTGCTGAACCAGCCGCCCGTGGACCAGCCGCGCGCGTTCCAGGTGGCCGTGCAGACGCTCGGACGGCTCACCGACCCCGGCGAGTTCGCCGACATCCTGGTCAAGCAGACGGGCAGCGCGGTGGTCCGTCTCAAGGACGTGGCGCGCGTGGAGCTCGCCGCCCTCGACTACACGACCAACTCCTATCTCGATCGGGATCCCGCCATCGCGCTCGGCATCTTCCAGCGGCCGGGCTCCAATGCTCTCTCGACCGCCAAGGCGGTAAAGGCGACTATGGACCAGCTCGCCCAGGATTTCCCCGCCGGGCTCAAGTACACGATCGTCTACAACCCGACCGAGTTCATCCAGCAATCGGTCGATGCCGTCATCGAGACCATCGGCGAGGCGATCCTGCTCGTCGTGCTGGTGGTCATTCTGTTCCTGCAGACCTGGCGGGCCGCCGTCGTTCCCATCGTCGCGATCCCGGTGTCGCTCATCGGCACCTTCTTCTTCATGGCCATGTTCGGCTTCTCGCTCAACAACCTGTCGCTGTTCGGGCTGGTGCTCGCCATCGGCATCGTCGTCGACGACGCCATCGTCGTAGTGGAGAACGTGGAGCGCAACATCGCCGCCGGCCTCTCCCCGCGCGACGCGGCGAGGCGCAGCATGGACGAAGTGGGCTCTGCGCTGGTGGCCATCGCGCTGGTGCTCTGCGCGGTGTTCGTGCCGGCGGCTTTCATCACCGGCATTTCCGGCCAGTTCTATCGCCAGTTCGCACTCACCATCGCCGGCGCGACCATCATCTCTCTCATCGTGTCGCTCACGCTCTCGCCGGCCATGTGCGCGCTGCTCCTGAAGCCGCACACCAACCACCGCCGAAGTCCCTGGTGGGCGCGCCCGGTGCACGGCTTCTTCCGGGTCTTCAATTGGGGCTTCGAGGGACTGGCGGGGGGCTACGGCTGGCTCACCGGGCGCCTCGTGCGCATTGCGGCGGTGATGCTGATCGCCTATGCGGGCATCATTGCCTTCGGCCTGAACGAGTTCCGCAAGGCGCCGGGCGGCTTCATACCGCAGCTCGATGCCGGGTATCTCATCGTCGTGACGCAGCTTCCAGGCGGCGCTTCGCTCGCGCGGACCGACGACGTCAACCGCCGCACCGTGGATACGGCGCTGGGCGTGCCCGGGGTGGCGCATGCCGTCAACATCGTCGGCTTCTCGGGCGCTACGTTCACGAACGCCCCGAACGCCGGCGCCATCTTCGTGGTGCTCGATCCCTTCGAGGCGCGCGCCCGTGATCCGCGCAAATCCGCTGCGGCGATCCAGGGAGAGCTGTTCAAGCGGCTCTCCAGCATCCAGGAGGCGCTCGTCGTCGTCGTCCAGCCGCCGCCCGTGCGCGGCATCGGCAACGCCGGCGGCTTCCGCATGATGGTGGAAGACCGGGCCGGCCGCGGACCGCAGGCCCTGCAAGGCGCGGTCTACGCCATGATGGGACGGGCGGCCCAGACGCCGGGCCTCATGCAGGTGTTCTCGCTGTTCGAGACCTCGACGCCGCAGCTTTATCTCGATATCGACCGCACGAAGGTCGAGCTGCTGGGCGTCAACATGTCGGACGTGTTCGGCGCGCTGCAGACCTACCTCGGGTCCACCTACGTCAACGACTTCAATCTGCTGGGCCGCACCTACCGGGTGACGGCGCAGGCGGACGCGAATTATCGGCTGGACCCCAAGGACATCCTCAAGATCCGCGTCCGCAATGCCAGCGGCGACACGGTGCCGGTCGGCTCGTTCACCACGGTGCGCGACGTGTCGGGCTCGTACCGGGTGCCGCGCTACAACCTCTATCCGGCCGCCGAACTCGACGGTGCGGCGGCTCCGGGCTTCTCCCCCGGCCAGGCCATCCAGATCATGGAGAAGCTCGCCAAGGAGACGCTGCCGCCGGGCTTCAGCTACGAATGGACGACGCTGGCGTTCCAGCAGATCAGGGCCGGCAGCACGGCGACGTTCGCCTTCGTGCTGGCCGTGGTGTTCGTGTTCCTGGTTCTTGCCGCGCAGTACGAGAGCGTAACGCTGCCGCTCGCCGTGATCCTCATCGTGCCGATGTGCCTCATCGCCTCGATCACCGGCGTGCTCATGCGTGGGCAGGACAACAACATCCTTACCCAGGTCGGGTTCATCGTGCTCATCGGCTTGGCGGCGAAGAATGCCATCCTGATCGTGGAGTTCGCCAAGCAGCTGGAGGATCAGGGCCGCGACCGGCTCTCGGCCGCGGTGGAGGCGGCCCGCCTGCGGTTGCGGCCCATATTGATGACGTCGCTCGCTTTCATCTTCGGCGTCGCCCCGCTGGTCTGGGCGATCGGCGCGGGTGCGGAGCTGAGGCAGACGCTCGGCACCGCCGTGTTTGCAGGTATGATCGGCGTGACGGCGTTCGGGCTGATCTTCACGCCCGTCTTCTATGTGATCTGCCGCTGGCTCGCCGGCCTGTCGCGGCGGCGCGAAGCGTCGGGCGTGCCGGTGCCGGGTGAATAGCCCAGGCACTGTCATGCCGGATCCTTCCCTTGCCCGAAATTCCGGCATGAGAGTGCGCTAAGTCCGTAGCGATGTCTCGATCCTGGAGGCGCACATGCGCAGCCGCTCCACGATGGCAGCGACCCGCTGCGGATGCATGCGCCGGGCGATGGCGGCGACCGTCAGCGTGGCCGGCGCCTCTCCATTGCGGTCGCCGAAGGCGATCGAGACAGCCCTGGTGCCCGGCACCAGGCCGCGCTCGCGGAGCGCATAGCCCACGATGCGGGCCCTCGCGACGGCGGCGAGCGAGTCCTCCGCCGTCATGCCGTAGGCGCGCAAGTGGCGCTTGTTGCGCAGAACGATGCTGCGCGCCGCGTCGGCACGCAGGGCTGCGAGCAGCGCGATCCCCGAGGCGCTGACGCCGATCGGACGCCGCACGCCGACGCTCAGCGAGAGCACCTGGATCGGATAGCTGCCGAGCCGGCGGGCGACGCACGTCGTCTCGAGGCCGGCGCGCAACGTGAGGAACAGCGTGTCGCCGATGTCGTCCGCCGCGTCGTCAAGATGCGGCATGGCCGCGCTGAGCAGCGGCGTCGTCGCCGGCCGGAGGGCGCCAAGCTCGAGGTGGCTTGCCACGACATAGCGCCGCGTGGGCGCGCGCTGCTCGACGACGCCCTCGGTCACCAGCGCCTGCAGCACGCGGTGCGCCGTGGGCGGGGAGAGCGAGGTCGCCCGCGCGACCTGGCTCAGGCCGAGCCCGGCGTCGCCGCCGGCAGACAAGGCCCTCAAGATCAGAAACGCGCGGCGGATGCTTTGCGTCCCCTCCGGCCGGTCGCCGGCCTCGACCACGGCCTCGATCCAGTCGCCGGCGCGCTTCCTCGCTCTGCCCATGGCTCCTTCCGGTAACCAAGCCTCGTTCATGAATTCCATATTGTGGAACAGGCACGCATCCCGGCAATTGCGCAAAACGACCCAAAGACGCATGTAGGCTCCAACAAGCACAAGAGCAGACGCGTCGCCAGACGCCCGAGGAGGAGACACATGCGGCCGACGCGCTTCAGCGCGCCTCCCGACCAGCCACAACCTCAAGCCGGCATCCGCAGCTGCCCGCGGTCCTCCATGGGCCGGCTCCGGCCGGACGCGCGCCTGATGCCGGTCGCCCCCGGGCTTCAGCACCAGTTCTTCCACGCAGCGGCAAGCAACGCTGCTGTCAGTACCAGCACAACCCGATCGAGGCGGCGATGAGCGACATGGATCCTAAGGTGCTCGCCAACTTCAAGGCGACGAGCACGGCGACGGTATCGGGGCGACTGTTCCGGCGCGGCTTCCGCAACGTGCTGCTCGGCAACGTGAAGCCGCTGGGCGCCTACGCAAGCCCGATGGTGGGTCCGGCCTACACGCTGCGCTTCATCCCGGCGCGAGAGGACCTGGACGGCTTCGGCATGAAGCCGGATGCCAACGTGGTCCAGCGCGAGGCCTTCGAGCAGACGCCGCCGGGCCACGTGCTGGTGATGGACTGCCGCGAGGAGGTGCGCGCGGCCTGTTGCGGCGACATCCTGGTGTCGCGCCTCATGGTGCGCGGGGGCGCGGGCGTCGTCACCGACGGCGGCGTGCGCGACAGCGGACCCATATCGCGCATGGACATCCCCGTGTTCGCGGCCGCGCCCAGCCCGCCGGTGAACCGCGTCGTCCACCATGCCCTCGAGCACGGCCGCCCGATCGCCTGCGGCGGCGTCGCCGTCTATCCCGGCGACATCGTGATGGGAGACGCCGACGGGGTGGTGATCGTGCCGGCCAACATCGCCGCCGAGATCGCCGCCGAGGCCGTGGAGCAGGAAGCCATGGAGGCGTGGCTCGCCAAGCGCGTGCTCGCCGGCGCGCCGCTGGCCGGCACCTTCCCGCCGAGCCCCGAGACGGTCGCCGAATACAAGGCCTGGGCCGCGCAGCAGGAGAAGAAGTGACCCCCATGCCCATGGACAAGGCTGGCATCGGGCAAGCCGCCGAGCAGATCCAGCGCGCCTACGAGACGCGCGAGCTCATGCGCCCCCTCACCATCACGCATCCCGGCATCACGCTGGAGGACGCGTACGCCATCCAGCAGGCCTGGGTCGAGCTGAGGGTGGCACGCGGAAGCCGGGTGATCGGCCACAAGATCGGCCTCACCTCGAAAGCCATGCAGTCGACCTCGCTCGTCGACGAGCCCGACTACGGGGCCCTGCTGGACGACTCCACGTTCCAGGACGGCGTCGAGATTCCGGCCGGCACCTACCTGTCGCCGCGCGTCGAGGTGGAGCTGGCGTTCGTCATGGGCAGCGAGCTGCGCGGGCCCAACTGCAGCATCTTCGACGTGTTGAGGGCCACCGAGTTCGTCACGCCCTCCATGGAGCTGCTCGACTCGCGCATCGCCAAGGTCGATCCCGTAACGAGCAAGCCGCGGACCATCGTCGACAGCATCTGCGACAACGCTGGCTACGCCGCGCTGGTGACGGGCGGCCGCCCATTCCGGCCCACGGATGTCGACCTGCGCTGGGTCGCGGCGCTGTGCCTGCGCAACGGCCAGATCGAGGAGACGGGCGTTGCCGCGGGCGTGCTCGGCCATCCTGCCAACGCCATCGCCTGGCTCGCCAACAAGCTCGCCGCGCACGACACCACCATCAAAGCCGGCGAGATCCTGCTCAGCGGCTCCTTCATCCGCGTCGTGCCGGCCCGTTCCGGCGACACGTTCCATGCAGACTTCGGCCCGCTCGGGTCGGTGTCCTGCCATTTCTCCTGAAGACAAGGAAAGAGAAGCGTCCACATGGCAACACCCGCAAGCAAGTACCTCCCGTTCGATCCCAATCCCCGCAAGCCCAGCGAGATGCCGCCGCGCAACAGCTGCGACAGCCAGTTCCATATCAGCGGCGAAGGCTACAAGACCCGGGCCGGCGCGACCTACCATTCCACCGGCGCCACCTATCAGGCCGCGCGCAAGATGCACGAGGTGCTCGGCCTCGACCGCGGGGTCATCGTCCAGTCGACCGTTTACGCCACCGACCATACGATCGTCGTCGATGCGCTGGCGGCCCTTGGTCCCAGCTACAAGGCGATCGGCGTGATCGACGACACGGTGAGCGATGCCGAGCTGGCCCGATTGAGCAAGGCCGGCGTATGCGGCGTGCGCTTCTCCTTCGGCAAGCGGCTCAATCTCGTGCCGAGCCCGGAGCTGTTCGCCCGGTCCGCGGCCCGTTGCAAGGAGATCGGCTGGGTCCTGAAGATCAACCTGCCGGAGGAGGGCCTGGCGCCGATGGTGCCGACCATCCGCGGCTTGAAGGACCAGCCCATCGTGGTCGATCATATGGCGCGCGTGCGGGGCCCCAACGATCCGAGCCTGCCGGCCATGCTCGACCTGCTGCGGCAGGGCAACGTGTGGCTGATGATGTCGAACGGGCACCGCGTCTCGACGCGGCCGCACTTCGAGGAGGCGGTTGCCGTCGGCAAGCAGTACATCAAGACCAATCCGGATCGCCTGATCTGGGGGTCGGACTGGCCGCACCCGCTGCACGAGGAGTACATGCCGAACGATGCGGACCTGCTGGAGCTGTTCTACCGCTACACCGATGACGATCAGGCTATCCGGCAGAAGGTCCTGGTCGACAATCCGGCTAAGCTGTTCGGGTTCAAGTGAGGCTTTGGCGGGGCGCGCCGGGCGGCCCGCCGCAAAGCTTGGGAGCGTTGCATGAGACGAAGCATCGAGGTGGGCGGCTTCAAGCACAAGAACCCCATCCCCGCGGCAAGCCGGATCGGCAACATCGTCATGACCGGCGTGATCAGCGGGAAGGATGCGCACACCGGCATCCTCCCCGACACGCTGGAGGGACAGTGCGCCGCCATGTTCAAGCACGTGCGGGAGATCATCGAAGCAGCGGGGGGGACGCCTGACCATATCATCAAGATGACGGTGTGGCTGCGCGACCCTTCCAACCGCAAGGCCCTGAACGAGCAGTGGGTGAAGATGTTTCCCGACCCGGCGCATCGCCCGGCGCGCCATGCCCTGCCCCACCAAGGCGAGGGAGACGCGCTCATCCTGTGCGACTTCACGGCCGTGATCGAATAGGGGCCAATGCTCGGAACAGCTCAGATGGCTGGGCGCGCGAGCCCGATGCAGGATGAACGGGAAACGTCCATGACTTCCGGCCGGCCAGACGCCCAGCCGCGGCGCAATCCCCCGTTCATCCAGGTCGAGAACGTCGCCAAGCGCTACGAGAGCCGGCAGGGCGAGAGCGTCAATGCCATCGAGGAGGTGTCGCTCGACATCGCGCGCGGCGAGTTCGTGTCCCTGGTCGGCCCGTCGGGATGCGGAAAGAGCACGCTGCTCAAGATGATCGGTCGGCTGCTGCCGCCGTCGACCGGACTGATCCGGTACCGCGGCATACCGGTGGGCGAGGTGCGGCCGCGGCTCGGCATGGTGTTCCAGGAATCGCTGCTGCTGCCGTGGCGCACGGTGCTCGACAACATCGTGCTGCCGATCGAGGTCATGGGGCTCGACCGCAAGGCCGGCACCGAGCGGGCACTCGAGCTGATGCAGATGGTGGGCCTGAGGGGCTTCGAGCGGAAATATCCCTTCGAGCTCTCGGGCGGCATGCAGCAGCGGGCCTCCATCGCCCGCGCGCTGGTGAGCGAGCCCGAGCTCCTGCTCATGGACGAGCCCTTCGGCGCGCTCGACGCCTTGACGCGCGAGCAGATGGCCCAGGAGCTGCAGGAGATCTGGGCGCGCACGCGCAAGACCGTGATATTCGTCACCCACTCGATCAACGAGGCGGTCTACCTCTCCGACCGCGTGGCGGTGATGAGCGGGCGGCCGTCGCGGATCGCAGAGGATATCGCGATCTCGCTGCCGCGCCCGCGCTCCCTGGACATGACGACGGACCCCGCGTTCGGCGCGCATGTCACCCACATCCGGCGCCTCCTGCTGGCGAAGACGGAGATGTGAACCGTGGTCACTCAAGCGAGACTGCACGACGCGACCTTTTCAGCCGCCGACGCCAAGAGCGAGGGCAGGCGGCTCGGGCCCCTGTCCGACCCGGGCAACGTGCTGGCCGGCGTGGTGCTGGTAGTGCTGCTGGCGGGATGGGAGCTCAGCGTGCGCGCCGCGATGGTGCCGGCGTTCCTGCTGCCCGCTCCCTCCAATCTCGTCGCGCAGTTCTTCACCGACCTTACGTCGCCGACCACCCTGCGCGACATCGGCTACACGTTCGCGGAGATCGCCTTGGGCTTCGGCGGCGGTGCCGTCCTGGGCGTGGGGCTGGGTGCCGCTATCGCCCTGCTGCCGATCGTGGAGAAGGTGGTCTGGCCCTACGTCATCACGCTGCAGACGATCCCCAAGGTGGCGATTGCGCCGCTGCTGATCATCTGGTTCGGCTTCGGCATCGATTCCAAGATCCTGATCGTGGCGCTGATCTGCTTCTTTCCGATCCTGGTCAACTCGGTGGCCGGGTTCAAAAGCACCGACGCCCGGCAGCTCCTGCTGATGGATGCCATGGACGCCACCCGGTGGCAGATCTTCTGCAAGGTGCGCCTGCCCACGGCCATCCCCTACCTGATCGCAGGGTTCCGCATCGCCGTGGTGGTGGCGGTGATCGGCGCCGTCGTGGGCGAGTTTCTCGGCGCGTCGGTGGGCCTCGGCGCCCTGATCATCACGCGGCAGTCCAACATGGACGTCAACGGCGTGTTCTCGGTGCTCGCCATGCTGTCGCTGATCGGGCTCGCCATGAACCTGTTCGTCAACCTGCTGTCGCGCAAGCTCGCATTCTGGGCCGACACCAACGTTCGGCTTTAGCATCGGGAAGGAAGCAAACAACATGCTTGGAAGAGCTGTCGCGGCGCTGTCGATCGCCGCTCTGGGGCTGCTGCTCGCAGTGGGCGATGCGCACGCGCGGTCGAAATCGCTCATCATCCAGCTGGGCTCCCAGGTGCCCTCGGTCTCCGCGCTGCAGTTCTATGTCGCCGAGAAGGCCGGCTTCTTCGCGGACGAGGACCTGGACCTCGAGGTGCGCTACACGGCGAATGCCCCGACGGCCACGCAGATCGTGGCCGCCGGCAACGCCGACGTCGGGCTGATGACGAACGAGCCGATCATCCTCGGTTACGACAAGGGCGTGCGGGGCAAGATGTTCCTCGTCTATCAACAACCCCTCAACTACTACATCGGCATTCCCGAGGATTCGCCCATCCGCACGATCGAGGACCTGAAGGGCAAGAACATCGGCGTGTCCAACCTGGGCAGCGCCGCGGTGCCGGTCGTGCGCTCGATGATGCGCACCGTCAATGCGGAAGCCGGGCGCGACTACACGCTGGTGCCCGTGGGCGTGCTCGACCAGGCGGTGGCGGCGCTGCGATCCAACCGGGTGGCCGCCGTGGCCATGTGGGAGTCGCAATATGCGGCGTTCGCCCGGATCGGCTTCCAGTTTCGCTATCTGCGCCATCCGACGCTCGCCGATTTCGGCAACAACGGCTTCATCGCCTCCGACCAGACCATCAAGAACAAGCCGGAGGCGCTCTGCTCGCTGGGCCGCTCCGTGCTGAAGGCGCTACTCTTCATCCGCGAGAACCCGGAGGCCGCCTTGCGGATCTATTGGACGGTCAATCCGGCTGCGCGCGCCGGCAGCGACGAGGCGGCGAGCGTCGCCAGCGGCCTGCGGGAGATCGCCTACATCGTCAACGGCTACCGCAAGTACAAGGACGACCAACAGGACTACGGCCGCATCGATCGGGCCGGCTTCCAGCGCTACATGCAGATGTACAAGGACGAGGGCGCCTTGAAGGAGGTGCCGCCGATCGACGACCTCGTGACCGACCAGTTCATCGGCTGCTCGAACAAGATCGACGCTGTAGCGGTGCGCAAGCTGGCTCGCGGTTGGAAGAACTGAGGGGCCCCGGCGGTCGGCTGTTGCTGCCGCGCGTTGGGCTGGACGCGCTCGACCCTCGGCTTCCCGTCACACGCTCCAACCCCGTGCTGAGCCTGTCGAAGCACGGTTGGCGTGCGCGGTTCGTCCTTCGACAAGCTCAGGACGGGGCGGAGCGCGTGACATGACACACCGGGCAGCGGGTTTGAGCCTTCCGCTCATGGGTACTATTGCCCGCCCAGCCTGGCATCTAGCGCGAGCGCTGCCTCGAGCAGCACCTGGGCGCCCGCGGCACAGTGCTCGCGCGTGGCGCTTTCCGCCTCGTTGTGGCTGAGGCCGTCCTTGCAGGGCACGAAGATCATGGACGTCGGCGTGACGCGGGAGAGATGCACCGCGTCGTGGCCGGCACCCGAGATGATGTCCCGGTGAGCAAGGCCCAGGGCCTCGGCGCCGGCGCGCACGGCGGCGATGCAGTCGGGATGGAACTTCACGGCCGCCAGGTCGTGCAGCTTCTTGAGCTCGATCTCCACGTTTGCGTCGGCCCGGATGCGCGCGATCGAGGCCTCGAGCCTGCGCTCCATGTCCTGGAGCACCGCGTCCTCGTGATGGCGCAGATCGACGGTCATGCGCACCACGCCGGGGATCACGTTGGGCGAGTTCGGCTCCACCTCGACGCGGCCAACGGTGCCGACGGCGGTCGGCGCATGCGCCAGGGCGAGCCCCTGCACGTCGAGGGTGAGTTGGGCACACGCGACCATGGCATCCCGGCGGCGCGGCATCGGCGTGGTACCGGCGTGACTCTCGCGGCCGGTGATGGTGGCCTCGTACCAGCGCACGCCCTGCACGCCGGTGACGACGCCGATGGTCTTGTCCTCCGCCTCCAGGATCGGTCCCTGCTCGATGTGCAGCTCCAGGTAGGCCGATAGTGGCATGCCGGGCTTCGCCTCCCCGCGCCAGCCGATCGCATCCAGCGCCTCGCCGAAGCGCACGCCCTCGATGTCGGCGACGGCATCGGCCTCCGCCCGGCTGTAGGTGCCGGCAAACACGCCGGAGCCCAGCATGGCGGGGGCGAAGCGCGCACCCTCCTCGTTGGTCCAGTTCACCACCACGATCGGCGCGTTGGTCTCGTAGCCCGCCGCCACCAGCGTGCGCATGGTCTCGAGCGCTCCCAGGACCCCCAGGTTGCCGTCGAACTTGCCGCCGGTCGGCTGCGTGTCGAGGTGGCTGCCAAGCGCGATGGGGGCCAGATCGGCGCGGCGGCCGGGGCGCAGGGCGAACATGTTGCCCACCTCGTCGACGCTGACGCCGCAGCCGAGCGCCTCCGCCTGGCGCTTGAACCAGGCCCGGACCATGCCGTCCTCCTTGGTCAGCGTCTGGCGGTTGATGCCGCCCTTCGCCGTGCCGCCAATGGCCGCGGTCTCCATCAGGGTGGACCAGAGTCGCTCTGGATCGATGCGCAGGTTGCTCGGCATGGCCGCTCCCGGGTGCGTGCTGGTTACCGGGCGCATTCTCGCCGCCGGCAAGGGTCGAGGTCCAGAGGACGCAGCGCCGCTTTGGGCCGCGCCCGGGAGCGTGGTAAGTCTAGAGGCATGCCCAGCACGTCCAATGCCGAGCGGAAGACGCTGATCCTGACCGGTGCCTCGCGCGGCATCGGCCACGCCACCGTCAAGCGGTTTGCCTCCGCGGGGTGGCGCGTCATCACCTGCTCGCGCCACGCCTTCCCGGAGAACTGCCCCTGGGAGATGGGGCCCGAGGACCACATCCAGGTCGACCTGTCCGATCCGGCCGACACGGCGCGATCGATTGGAGAGATGCGCGAGCGCCTGAAGGCCCAAGGCTCGCGCCTCAACGCGCTCGTGAACAATGCGGGGATCTCGCCCAAGGGCGCAGGTGGGGCGAGGCTCGGAGCCATCGAGACGTCGCTGGAGGATTGGCAGCACGTCTTCCAGGTCAACTTCTTCGCGCCGATCATGCTGGCGCGCGGGCTGATCGAGGAGCTGGGACGGGCCAGGGGTGCCGTCGTCAACGTGACCTCCATCGCCGGCGGGCGCGTGCATCCCTTCGCCGGCGCCGCCTACGGCACGTCCAAGGCGGCGCTCGCCGCGCTGACACGCGAGATGGCGGCCGACTTCGGCCCGCGCGGCATCCGCGTCAACGCCATCTCGCCGGGCGAGATCGACACGGCCATCCTCTCACCCGGCACCGACCGGATCGTGCAGGAGCAGATTCCGCTGAGGCGGCTGGGCGAGCCGGAAGAGGTGGCCAAAGCGATCTACTTCCTGTGCAGCGACCAGTCGAGCTACGTGAACGGCGCGGAGCTGCACATCGACGGCGGCCAGCACGTTTGATACCGCCGCGCGTTAGGTTGGACTCGCCCACCCCTCGGCGTCATGTCACACGCTCGGCCCGCGGAGCTGAGCTTGTCGAAGGACGGACCACGCTATGCCAGCCGTGCTTCGACAGGCTCAGCACGGGGTTGGAGCGTGCGACATGACGCACCGGACGGCGGGTCAGGCCTCACGCTCTTGGGTGTATGAGGCCCGGCCGACGGCGGCGCGGGCCGTCGCACGTCGAGCCCGCTACCGCGCCTCGAGCACGGCGAGACGCGCGGCAAGCTCCTGCACGGCCTTGATCAGCGGGGCGATGAACTGGTCGTAGCGGAGCGACTGGATCGAAGCGGGATCGTCCTTGTCCTCCAGCACCCAGCCGGCGAAGTCGGAGACGCCGGCCTCATCGAGGGCGGCCTTCACCTCCTGCGCGATCAGGCCGTAGTGCGTGCGCACGCCAGGGCAGGGCACCTCGCGCTTCACCCGGCGCGTGCCGGCGACGGCAGCCATGCGGGGGACGCGGCAGGTCTTCTGGCGGGGAGCCTCTCCCTGAGGAGCCGGCACCATCACCGGGTTGCCGTCCGCATCGAAGACCGGGACCTCGTCGAAGACAGGCACGGCCATCGTCTCCCGGACCTGGCGCTCGACCGCGCGGCCGTCGATCAGCTCGACGACCGTTCGCGTGACAACCTGGCCTTCAGTCACCTGCTCCTGCTCCTCGTGGGCCTCCTCGTCCCACTCGACGCTAATGCCGCCCTGGACCCACTTGTAGGCACGCGGCCGGCACTTGAGCAGGAAATCGAGCCCGAGCGGGCTGTCGGCGATCTCCGTCTTGAGGCGCTGATCGGAGGTGTTGATGGAGCCGGTGGCGGCATAGATGGTGCTCCAGCGCAGGCTCGATGTGCCGCACGAGTAGGCGTTGTCGGTCTGCGGCGACGCTATGCCCTCCACCGAGAGCTTGTTGGCGGGCGCCGTCGTGCCGATGCCGACCTTGCCGGCGTTGTCGATGCGCATCCACTCGGCCAGGGATCCGCCGGTGGAGCGGGTGAAGAACGTCACCCGGCCCGGCACGATCGTGCCCGACGGCGCGGCGTCGACCTCGCACTGGATCTTGCTCGAGGTCTGAAACGCCGAGCCGTCGCTGCCCTGAGCGACGAATGTGAAGAGGGTGTCTCCAGCCTGGACGACCGCGTGGCTGCCGACGGAGGCGCCGCGGGATTTGCACACGGTCAGAAAGCCGCCGGTATTCGAGCTCTGCCAATTGTAGTTGCGGATCTGGCCGGTGGCGTCGGTGCCATGCACCTCGAGCCGGTAGCCGGGGCTGGCGTTTCCGCCGATGGAGACATTGCCGTAGGGCGGGAACCAGTTCGGGACGCTGCCCGCCAGGATGGCCAGCTGCGCCTGCACGATGCCGGCGACGATGGCATAGCCCGTGTCGTTGAGATGAACGCCGCCGGCAGCGAAGTAGGTGGTGTTGGCATAGGCACCGTCGGCACCGATGTTGGCGTTCGCCGCCACGTCTGCAAGCGCGTCGGCGAACGACGGCCAGCCCGAGCGGATGTGGCCGTTGTAGGTGTTCTTCTGCGTGTCCCACCCGGAGCGGGAGATCATGGTCAGCACGACCACGCGCCAGCCCAGGCCGCGCAAGCGCCGGCAGAAGGAGGCGAGGTAGGAATAGGTGTCCTCCGGGCTCACCGAGCCCGCGATATCGTTCGTGCCGCCCCAGACGATGGCGATGTTCAGGCCGCTCTCGTAGGCGAGAAGCGGATTGAGGTTGGAATAGGCCTGGCGGCTCATGTCCCTGATGGTGCGCCCGCCGACGCCGATGTTGGTGACCGTGAAGCTCTGCCCCTTCCAGGTGGGATAGGATATGAGCGACGTGTAGGGACCCGTGCCCCCGGTTCCCACCGTCAGGGAGTCGCCAACGGCGACAATCTGCGGGGACACCTGCTGCTGGCCCACCAGGAAGTCCTGCGCGAGGAGGCCGCCGACCATGGTGCCCGATGCCGTGGTGCGATCGACGACGAGGGCCTCCTTCCACGAGGCGCCGTCGGGGCTCACCTTGATGTGGAAGTTGTCGTCGCCCGTGAGTCCATATTCAGCTCTCCCCGAGTAGCCGGTCTGATAGAGGGTGCTGGCGGTATCGGCGGCGGCCGCCTTGTTGATCTTGTGCTGGTGTCCGTTGCCGACGTTGTCGAACAGGCTCGACGGGCTCTTGACGGCAAGCCGGTTCGTCGTGTCGGCGGCGGCGTTGATGCCGAGCTTGTCGGCGTCGACGTGGCCGGTGCCCTTGCCGCGCAGCTCGAGGTTGATGTTGGCATCGCCGCCCTCGGCGGCGATCCTGGGTGCATTGCCGGCGGCAGCGTTGGTGATGCCGACCTGGTTCACCGCGCTTGCGGTCTTGTGGAAGAGCAGCTGCTCGTTGCCGCTGTCGTCGGTGACGCCGGTGCCGTCGTCGAAGCCGATGTCGTGGCCGTTGGCGTCGAGGTTGCCGCCAAGCTGGGGGGCGGGGTCGTCGGCGACGTGATGGAGGCTGCCGGCGCCGCTGACGAACTCCGACCAGGCCGTGCCGGAATAGACGTAGAGCTTGTCCTCGTCGGCGACCCACGCGAGCCAGCCTTCGCTCGGCGGATAGAGCATCCAGGCCCCATCCTGGTAGGCGGCGATCTTGTTCGCGCCCCCCGCCCATGCTCCGGACGGGCCGGCGCCGACGATGTAGCGGGCGCCGTCGGCGGGGGAGCCCGGCGGGCTCGAAAGATCCTTGTCGAGGACCGCGAGCTGGACCAGGGCATCGAGCGCGGTGAGCGCCTCGTTGTGGGTGACGTGCTTCTGCGCCTGGGCCGCCATGAGATAGGGCAGCTGCAGGTTCGGGGTGCTGTCCATGAGCCGGGGTCTTCACCTGTTGTGGGCGACCCCCAGATGGTGCCATGCGGGCAGGAGGCGGGGATTGGTGGCAGCAGGGTAAACGTTGCCCGCCCGCGGCGGGGGAGGTCAGGCGCCGGGCGGTGGGGGCGGCGCCCAGTCCGGATCCGTATCGTGATCGGGGTGCTGGTAGCTTGCGATCGCGCCGAGCGTGTCGGCCCCAACGTTGTCGAGCGTCGTCTTGGCGGGTAAGGCGGTCAGGCCCTGGAGCCACGGCAGCTGCGACTCCGCGCCAACCGCGTAGGTCGGCACGACCCGCCGCGGCTCGTCGAAAACGCCGCTCAAGAGCTCGATGATCGGACCGCCGGGCTTGCGATAGCTCAGCGGCGTGCCGCAGGCCGCGCAGAAATCACGAACCGCCCGCGAGGACGACCGGAAGGCGCCGGGAGCGCCGCGCGTCCAGGTAAAATCCGTCCGGGGCACCTCGGCCAGGACGGCGAACGGACCGGCAACCGCCTTCTGGCACATGCGGCAATGACAAATGCCGACCTTGATCGGCTGGCGATAGATGGCGAAGCGCACGGCGCCGCATTGGCAGCCGCCGGTGAGGTGGGCGGGTCGAGGGGTCTGTGTCTCCGACACGTGCGCGGCCCTCCGCGACGGCTGGCGTCAGGGTTCGATCGCCCAGGGCCCGGCAGGGGCGAGGCGCTCTTCGCTCATGTGGGGCGAGCTGGCGGATTGCCAAAGCTGGAGGAGGGCGACGCGCGCCCTCGGATTGCGTGCGGCCGCCAGCCCAGGCAACGCTGCTCACGGCCGCTGGGCTACGGGGTGGCCGCGCACTTGACGACTGTCATGCCGCCTTCACAAAATCACAGCGCACGCCGACTTCCACACCCGTCCGAGGCGCGAAAGGAGCCCTCCGCTGAGGGCGCGACGGCAAGAGGCCTGGGCGACGCGCCTCAGGCGCGCCGACCGGGAACGGCCTAGTTGCAGAGCGTCGCGGTAACGACGCACTCGGTGCCGAGCATCCCGCCGGCCTTGCAGCTCGTCCGCAGGTTGCTGACCCTGTATCCGGGTGCCGAGCCGACCCTGGCGCCGGAGGCCATGAACTGTGCCCAGGAGCCCCAGGACGTTGCCTGCAGCACCGCCTCCCAGGCCTGGAACTGTGCCGAATCCCGCGAGCCGCCAGTGCCACGGCCGCCCTTGTGGATGCAGCCTGCCTCGGCTGCGGTGCCAGCCACCGCCAAGGCGCCGGCGAAGGCCAGTGCCGGCACGATCATGCGCTTGAAGTTGCGTCGCATAGCCCTTGCTCCCCTCAAAAACAAAAAGACAGCGAGCCGGGAGACATTGCCCGAGATCGCCGTCCTGTACACTAGTCAGTCCCGCACTTTCGTGCGGATTTCGGCCGATTTTTGCGGTGCGTGGCCGTCAGGTGACGGGCGCCGTGACAGCGCCCGAGGGCAGCCGCTAGCTGGCGAGCTGCAGGTTCACCGCCTTGGGACCCTTACCCCTCTTGTCCGGCTCGGTCTCGAAGGAGACGCGCATGCCCTCATCGAGCGTGCCGATATTCGAACGCTCGACGGCGGTGATGTGGACGAAGACGTCCTTGCCACCTTGGTCCGGCGTGATGAAGCCGAAGCCTTTCGTCTGGTTGAAGAACTTTACAGTTCCGGTCTGCCGCATGCGAGGTCTCCATGTCCCCGGTAATGAATTGCGGATCGCGTCAGCTCGCAAGCTGGCACGGGTGGCGGTTAGGCAGTCTCGTCCGATGTCGGGGATCGTGAGGCGCGAGATAACGGTAACGCGTCTGCGCGAATCATCTCAGGTCAGTCTCAGCAGTCTCCGCCGGGTCCGATGGGCCGCCCGAACTGCGGCGGAGTATCGGTGATTGCCGGGACCTGCGCAAGGCAAATTAGTGCTTGCATTTCACCGCCTGGTGCGCATACGCCCCTTCGGCTCGGAACGGGGCCCGTGAAGAGGGGCAGAGAAGGGATCGATCGAGCCGAGGAGATAGCTGCCGCTCCCGCTCGCGGCGGCCAGCCTGTGGCTCAGATCGGGCAGCACGGCGCCGAGGTCGGCTTCCAGCGTGTAGGGCGGGTTGGCGATGATGAGCCCGCAGCCGTTGAGGCGGTCGGGATCGCCCGGACGCTGGATCATGAGCTCGACACGCAGGAGCCTCGGCAAGGCGAGTCCGGCCAGAGCGGCATGGAAGCGGCCGATGGGCTTCGGGTCCTTGATGGGGTACCAGGCGAGGTAGACGCCGGTGGCGAAGCGTTGCAATGCCTGTGCCAGCCCCTCCACGATGCGGTCGAGCTCGCCCGGCTCCTCGAACGGCGGATCGATCAGAACGACCCCGCGCCGCTCCTTGGGCGGCAGCAGAGACTTGAGCGCCACCCACGCGTCGAGCGCCATCACCTTGGCTCTGCGGTCGCGCCCCACGATTGCCTCGAGCGAAGAGCGCTCCTGCGGATGCAACTCGTTGGCGACGAGAGCGTCCTGCGGGCGCATCAGCTCGAGCGCGATACAGGGGCTGCCGGGATAAACGTCGAGCCGTCCCGGCGCGTTGGTGGCGCGCACGGCGTCCAGGTAGGGCTCGAGGCGGCGCTGGACATCGGGCGGCAGGGGCCGGGCGCCGGGTCGCAGGAGGCGGCCGATGCCGGCCTCCCACTCCCCGGTCTTCTGGGCGGCGGACGCGGCGAGCGCATACCGGCCGGCGCCCGCATGCGTGTCGATGACGCGGAACGGCGCCTCCTTGCGCTTCATGTAGGTGATCACGAGTGCCAGCACGGCGTGCTTCAGCACATCGGCGAAATTCCCGGCGTGATAGGCATGTCGATAGTTCATGGCTGCAGCATGCGCTCTATCCGCTGCCACCTGTCAATGCGCGGGCCGGTGCGGACGAGGGGCAGCGGACAAGGCGGTATTAACCGCAACTCGCAACGGCGGAGGGCGACCGCACAATGCGGCGGCCCGTTTACCGTGACCGTAATCTTGCCGCGCTAGCCTCATCGGACGCCGCAGCATTCGTCACGGGTAGGGGCGCAGCAAGCATGTTGCATGTAGACTTATTCACCATCTACCTGGCCATGGTAGCCGCCGGTCTCGCCCTCAGCCTCGTCTGGCTGGTTCTGGCACGCACCTTCCCGACGCTCCACGCCGCCCGCTACTGGTTCGGCGGAGCCCTTGCGGCAGGCATCGGGTCTGCCCTGTCGCTCTGGCGCGGCGCCGTCGATCCGCTGTTGCCGATCCTCCTGGGCGGCGGCCTGATCCTGGTCGGCTCCGGCCTGGGCTGGGCGGGCGTGCGCGAGCTCAACCGCAAGGCCCCGCCGTGGCTGATCATCCTTGGCATCACGGCCTGCGCCGTCGCGTCGCTGCTGATCGCCACCGTGGTGTACGACAGCTGGGAATTCCGCACGGTGATCCTGTCCGCGGCTCAGTCGGTCCTCATCGGCTGGGCGGTGGTCGACATCCTCGACCGCCGGACGGGCGGCCGGACGCTCGGCTGCCTGATGGCGGCGGGCGCCTGCGGCGTGCTGCTGCTCCTCAACGCCGCCCGCTCCATCCTCGCCGTTCTCACGGTCAGCGGCGAGACGCCGTTCGTGACGCAAGGTCCGCTCCAAGTAGGCCTGATCATCCTCGTGGCAATGTTCGGAGCGCTGGTCTGCCAGTTCGGCTTCCTCCTCATGACCATGGACCGCCTGCAGTCGGAGATGGCCCAGCTCGCCGGCATGGACGATCTCACCGGGGCCGCCAACCGCCGCAGCTTCCTCGCCGCCTGCGCGCAGGAGCGCATCCGCTCCATCCGCAGCGGCCGACCCTTCTCCGTGATGCTGATCGACATCGACCGGTTCAAGGCCATCAACGATGACCATGGCCATGCCGCCGGCGACGAATTCCTCAAGCTCATGGCGAGCACGGCGCGCGCGCACCTGCGCGCCCAGGACCTGCTGGCGAGGCTGGGCGGCGACGAGTTCAGCGTGCTGATGCCCGAGACGACCGGCGAGCAGGCGGCGAAAATCGCCGACCGTCTGGTCGCCGCCATCCGCGGGTGCACGCTTTCGCGCAACGGCACCACCGTGGGCTCGACCATCAGCGTCGGGGTGGCGGAATGGTCGCCCGCGGTGGGCAGCGAGCCCTGCGCGCTGTTGGAGCTTGCCGATCGCGCGCTCTACCTGACAAAGAAGGGCGGTCGTGACGGCGTGAGCGTGGCGCCGGCGCAGCCATCGCAGGTCGACGCGCCCTTGGCTGCGTGAGCGTGCCCCAGCTGAGTGTGACAGCGGCCGGCCGATGCCGCTAGTGTCCCGAACCCGAAGTTCGCACACAGTTTGCGGCAGCCGGGTTTGCGAACTTCGGGTTCACAGAGGGACACTAGAATCATAGAGTTGCTAGTGTGGCTTTGGTTCAGAAGTTCCCTCACTACCTGGCCGCAAGCGGTAGGGAACTTCTGAACCGCCACACTAGGCGCGGCGCAGCGCGCCGAGCACCAGGGTCCGCAACGCGCGATCGCCCGGGCTGCGGGCGGGCGCAAGGGACAGCCGCTCCAGCGCGGCCTCCTCGCGCGGAGAGACGGGTCCGCGAACCCCGGCGAGCAGCGCTCGCGCAAGCTCGGCATAGCCCGCGGATTTCAGGAGCAAGAGAGGGCCCGTGAGCGCCTGCTCGGTCTCGGTCATCTCGGTTCCGAGAGGGAACGGCGGCAACAGACCGTCCCGCCTAGCTGGCGCCAATGCGGCGGCGATCCTGTCCGCGCGGTTGTTGCGCACGCCGGGCGGCAGACGGTAGGAGGGCTCGAGCTTGCCGGCGCGCTGCGCCTCCCGCATCAGAGCCTCCTGGAAGGCGCTGTCGGCCACCGCAAGCATGCCCGCGACGACGTCGCGGTCGGACCTGCCGCGCAGATCAGCGATGCCGTGCTCCGTGACGACGATGTCGCGCAGCTGTCGCGGGACCGTAGCGTTGGCGTAGCGCCAGACGATGTTGGAGGCGGTGCGGCGGCCGGCTCGGCGGGTGCTGCGCACGCCGATGATGGAGCGCGCGCCCTCCAGGGCCTGGGCCATGGAGACGAGGTCGTGCTGGCCGCCGGCGCCGCTGACGACGCGCCCGTCCTCGAGCTGGTCGGAGGAGGCCGCGCCGAGCAGGGTCACCACCATCGCCGTGTTGACGAAGCGCGCATGCGTCCGCTGTGCGCGCTTGGCGGCCTGGTCGCCCTCCAACGTGTTGGTGAAGGAGATGCCCGTCATGGCAATCAGGTCCAGCATCTCGCGCGGCATCTCGCGCAACTCGCGGTAGAATGCCTGGCTGCCGAGGAAGAATCCGGCATGCAGGATCGCCTCGCGCCCCTCGCCTGCGGTCACCCGGCGCCGCAGTATTCCGGCGCGCATCAGGGCGAGATACCCGTCGACGAGCATCTCCGTGCAGCCGTAGAGACCGGTGGCGAAAGGGGCAAGCTCGGCATCGTCCAGCGGCACGGCGCCCAGCCTGGCGAGCAGGGCCCTGAAGTCGCCGTTGCGGGTGTGGCGCAGCACGAGCGCGTGCGTCAGGGCATCCGAGAACGACCCGATGCCGATCTGCAGCGTGCCGCCGTCCTTGATGAGGGTGGCGGCGCGGAGCGCCATGGCATAGTCGATGAGCGACACCGGCTCCTTGGGTGGAGCGAACAGGTCGTAGTGCGGTTGCTCCGCTTCCAGCACGATGTCGCATTGGCCGAGATCGATCTCGGCCTCGCCCCGCATGTACGGCAGATTGGTGTTGATCTCGACGGCGAGGGCGAGCGGCTGGCTCGAGCGCCGCCGCGCCAGCATGTAGCCCAGCATGTCGAGCGTCACGTCGGTGTTGGAGCTCAGGCTGATCCGGGCAGCGCCTTGCGGGTGAGGCGCGACCAGCTGGGCGAAGGCATTGGTGCCGATGCGCGCGAGGTGACGCGCGACACCCGAGTAATCGAGGCTGGTGTAGCTCTGCTGCACCAGGGCGTTGGAGAGCCAGGCGCCGGCTTGCAGGAAGAACTCGGTGACCTCGATGTTGGGCGGAAGCCGGCCCGCGCGCAGCGCCTTGGTGTAGTCGAGGTCGGGGTAGCTGCCGAAGAGGCGGTCGAGGAGGGGCGCAACGAAGCGGCGCTCCAGGGTCGTGCCGTAGCGGGGACGCACGAGGCTGAGGCCGGTGAAGATGCGCAAGCGCAGGCGCTTGTCAGCCTCAGCCAGGCGGTAGAGCGCATTGACGAGCGCCACCGGCTTGCCGACGCCGATGGGGATGGCGAGCGACAGGTCGCGGCCGGCGCGGTCGATGATCGCCTCGGCGCAGCGCACCGGATCGCTCGAACGGAAGGTCAATGCCGTGGTCCCGATGTGGCGCGGCGCGAGCGGTCGTCGCCGTCTCCGCCGGCGGGGCCCATCTGGCTCAGCGGCTCTTGACGGCGCCGCCCGAATACCCCGGGTTGCTCCGGCAGACGGCGATCCAGTCGCGGCAGGAATGCGTGGCACCGCCGTAGGTCATGCCGCGATCCCCGGTAGCGGCCTCGCATCGCTTGACCCATCCCTCCTCGCCTTCCTGGCGCAGCCACTGCAATACGCCGGCGCACGGTCCGGTGACCGACCTGGAGGCGCCGGGGGCTGCGCCACCCTGCGGCTGCGCGAGCGCTCCCATCGTCCACGGGCCGCCGATGAACGCGGCCGCGATGGCCACTGCCACCAGCCTCCCCGGCCTTCCCGGTGAGGACGGACGCGGCTGCGATTCCATTTGCGTTCTGACGATGTCGGCCCTGGTGAGCGCCTTGCCGCGGCTACCGTTTCCCATCCGGCCGCAGCCTACATCATCGCCGCGGGCCGCGTCAGCCGTGTCTGCGGCGACAACGCTTGCGGCGCGCTTGCGGCGCACGGTGTCGCTAGCACTCGGAGTTGACCGGTTTTGGTAGCACATCAGTTGTCCGCTTCGGTGGTTTGGGCATGGAGGGGCTTTAAAGCCCCTCCATGCCGGCAAAGCGTCGCGTCGAAGCGG
>Ga0070741_10002662_pt1 | contig 46959 bp, 48 predicted proteins | sample Coa_R1_4_FD_66440 | JGI IMG/M metagenome (GOLD analysis project Ga0070741, IMG submission 66440) | Surface soil microbial communities from Centralia Pennsylvania, which are recovering from an underground coalmine fire - Coalmine... | ecosystem: Environmental > Terrestrial > Soil > Unclassified ... | reverse complement strand
CTTCAACTAACTGTTTACAGATATAGAGGCCCAGACCGCTGCCACGGATCGGCCCAGAAATATCGCGTTCGAGACGCATGAAGCGACCAAAGAGGTGGGGCATTTCATCTTGCGGAATCCCGGGACCCGTATCTTTGACGCAAATACACACCTGGCGTACCAACTTCACGCCATCAAGCGGCTCATTACTCCAGAGTTTTGCCTGAATACAAACCGGGCTCTCTTCAGGCGAGTATTTTAAAGCGTTGGAAAGCAAATTGTAGAGAATCTGGCGCATATGAAGCCGACTGGCCCATACCTTCAACGTTTCGGGAATATCCAGCTCCACCGTTCGCCCGTGCAACTGCTGCTCAAACCCTTTTAGCATCTCACGCACAACCATCAACACCTGTAACGGCTCTCGTTGCGCCACTAACGTGCGTTTGCCGGTCTGTTCGTCGAAATACATGGCATCCAGCACATTAGCGATCAGCGTCTGCAATTCCTCACAGCCCCGCACAGCGTTCTCCACAAAAGTTTTCTGCATCTCTGGTTCTAGCTTCCCACTGTGCTCTTTCAGCAGTTCGAGATAGCCCTGCACCTCCGTGAGCGGTGTACGCAGCTCGTGACTCACGTTGAGAAGAAATTGGTCCTTCAAATCATTGAGCAGTCGTTGCTGCTCAAGCGCCCTGCCCGCCTGCTCTTTGCCTGCAAGAGCAATGTCGAGCAGGCTGCGTAGATAGCCAATGAGTAGAGCCACAAAAGTTATTGATAAAGAGCCCAGTATAAAGCTCACGGTCTGGTGGCGCTCCCATATCAAAGACCTCATAACGACGGTGTTGATAATAATGATATAGAGCAGCGTACCGCCAACACAAAGTAAGCCTCCTCGGTACTTGAACATCCAGGCGGCCAGAGCTGTTGATAGACCAAAAAGGGTACCAAAAATCGATCTCTCTGGCGAAAAGAGGAACGCAGCAGGCAGCCAGCAGAGCATAATAATACTGAACTGTATTTTACAAGGTAGCGCTACCAGGCGTTGCAAATAAGCACTCAAATGACTCAAGCCCTCTATTCTGATTGCATTTTTAAAAATGTAGTAATACCTTCTGACCCGAAAAAGTCTGTGAAATGGTACCCGAACTCTGCAAGACATACCTGAAAAGACTTTACAGATAGATCGAACCTGACTTTGCTTTAACCATTTTAACATGCAGGATTTTCGTATGGCAATCTTTATAGCAATATAAGTTAGCCCCTTCAGCGAGATGTGCCTCGCGGGTTGCAGTTGTCAGCGCGAGTAAAAGAAAGATATACTACTTAACACGTTAATCGTTACTGCTATTCACTAGAAAAATATGGGGTCGATTGCAACGCTTATGCTCAGCTTAGAAGAACAACTCCGTGACGCTGCCGAACTGATGCAGCAAGCCAGCCATATTGTCGCATTGACCGGCGCGGGCATCAGCACCGAATCGGGCATTCCCGATTTTCGTAGCCCCGGCTCCATCTGGCAGCAAACACCTCCCGTAAGCTACCATGATTTCATCAGCAAAGCGGAGGCGCGTCAGCAATACTGGCAAACGCGCAGCAGCCTCTCGCAGCAGGTTGCTGCCGCCAGGCCGAATGCTGCACATAGAGCATTGGTAGAACTGGAGCGCAGGCAGTTGTTGCTGGGCATCATCACACAAAACTTCGATGGTCTCCATCAGGATGCAGGCCATGCGCCAGAGAGCGTCGTCGAACTGCACGGCACCTCTCGTTTCGCCGCCTGCACCTTATGCGGTATACGTTCATCCATGAGTGAGCTTCAGCAACGCATCGATGCAGGCGAAACCGATCCAACCTGCCCGCAGTGTGGCGGCTTCCTCAAAACGGCCACGATACTCTTTGGGCAACGCATCCCGGAGACGGAACTCGCACGGGCCAGAGAACTGGCGACGACATGCGATCTCTTCCTGGTAGTGGGGTCATCTCTGAGGGTAACGCCAGCCGCGGCATTACCCAGACTGGCATTACAACGCAATGTGCCTCTGATTATCATCAATCTGGAACCAACCCCTTTTGATGATTACGCAGATGTGATAATTCACGCAAACGCGGGCCGCGTTCTGCCGGACCTGGTAGCGCTGCTTTGATTAAAAACAGATACCAGAGGGTATGATTGATGAACAAGTTATCTTATGGAACCGAGCCGCTCCAGTTTGGCGCGCTTTACCTGCCGGAAGGCTCAGGCCCTCATTCCATCGTTATACTTATTCACGGTGGCTTCTGGCGAGCAGCGTACGACCTTACGTTGATGACGGGCCTGGCCGAGGATCTGGCGCGGCAGGGGATAGCCGCCTGGAATATTGAGTATCGCCGCGTTGGGGACATCGGCGGAGGTTGGCCCGGCACGCTGCTTGATGTTGCTCAGGCCGCCGACTATCTGCCAACAATCGCCACGCGCTACAATCTTGATATGCAGCGAGTTGTGACGGTTGGACATTCAGCCGGGGGACATCTCGCGCTCTGGTTAGCCGCACGCTCAAAAATACCGCAGCAGAGCATTCTCGCGGCCCAGAGAACACCGCTTACACTCGCAGGCGCCATCAGTCTCGCGGGCGTCGCCGATCTGGAACATAGCTGGCAGCTCAACCTCGGCAAGGGTGCCGCCAGCGAGTTGCTTGGCGGCGGATTTGATGGGGTACCGGAACGCTATGCTGTAGCATCACCTGCCGCCCTTCTGCCCACAGGCGTCCCGCAAGTGCTGATCCACGGCACGGAAGATGATCGGGTGCCGCTGATAGTCAGCCAGCGGTACACGCAAAAAGCATTGGAGGCGGGAGATGCTGTAACCCTGATCGAGCTGGCGGGTACCGATCATTTCGTGGTGATCGATCCGGCCTCAACGGCATGGCGCACAACTATGGCGGAGATCCGCCAGTTGCAGGCTCGGGCTAAAGGTAGCAGCAACCGATAGACAGCTCTCCTGCTATCTGGCAGGCTTCGCAAGCAGGCCAGTTTGAGAGACATAGACATTGTAAACCCTGCTATCGGCCCCGAGAAAAACGGCATTGCCATAGGCCGCCTCTATCGTAGGAGAGAGCCATGCCTGCTGCTGCACCGTTTTAAAAAAGTTGTCATCGCCGCCATTGAGTTCAATCACGGTATGCTGAGAGGTGCGCTCAAGGTTGGGATCATCAAAACGCCCCTCCAGCCGCGTCAGCTTATAGCCGGTATGCAGCCCCAGGATGTTCAACCATGTAGGGAACTTCACAATATCGCCCTGCAACATCCATTCGTCTCCCTGCACAAGATAGGTTTTGTCGGATGTTTGATGGCCGTTCTGATCGTAGAGGATTAATTCAACGCTCATCATGTGCGACACTCCTGTGATCTCTGTGGCGCGTACCTGCGCCACCTGGATATCGCTGGTAAGCCCCAGGTACGCCTGGACTAGGAAGGTCAGCCAGAGCAGAGAGATCGCCAGGGCCAGTAACAGCACGCCGCTCAGGCCACGGCCCCATTTATAATGACGCCGGTGATGAGGATGCCTGTAATGATGGAACTTGCCCTCCTCATCCCAATAGCCCTTCTCGCGCTCTCTATGGCCGCTGCGTAATCCCATAAACGACCAAACGAACAATCCCACACCGATGATAGCTAAAAGTAAAAGCAGCACCTGGGGGCCGCCAAATGTAATGGGTGTATTCATAAAAATCATCACCTTTCGGATTCAGATTTACATTTTTCCTGGTAAGCACTCCGCATTATCATCTTCATAAGACACGGATTAGCTCGGTATTTCATTTCATCAAATTTTTCTCTGGCCCTTTCTTTCGTCCAGCACTTCTCCTCCCTCGTCCCGACAGAAAAGTGTTCAAGGCGCATGGTGATTGTTTCTGGCAGTCTGGCCGCAATTGAGCAGAGCGCGGAGTGTTATAATAGGGGCAGGCTTCTTAGTGCATTCCACTTGACGCTTTAAGATGTAATATGTTAATTTGCCTCCGAGGAGGAGGAAATACGCGGTCTGCGCTCGATCCATGGAAGGATACCGAACATTGTCACAATTACGTCCAGGGCTCCTCATTCCCAATCTAGCGAAACCAACCTTTCGGCCAAAGTCCCCGAGTAGTGTCAAAGCGCGCGCCTTTGCAGCATGCTTTACCGCGATGATGGTAGCAGTCCACTACACAAACTATAGTCCGCTCATCGTCACGATCCGCAGCGAGCTGCACATTACCAGCGGGCAGGTCGGGCTTTTCTCCACTCTGCTTTTCCTGGGGCTGGCTATCACCTACATTCCTGCGGGTATCCTGGCTGACCGTCTTGGAGGGCAGAGGGTGCTGCTTGGCTCCTGCATTCTGCTTAGCATAGGGGGCATTTTGCTGCCGCTCTTCGCCAATCTCCCCTGGCTTCTCCTCTGTCGCATACTAGTTGGGCTTGGCTCAGGAGGAGCGTTTGTCGCGGGCGCAGGGGTAGCGGCGGGACTTGGCAAGCATGCTTCTCTGGGACAGGGGTTGTATGGCGGAGCAACGCAGGTTGGCTCTGGCATGGGACTGCTGGTAACGCCGCACCTGTTGCCACTTTTAGGCTGGCGCGGCTCCTTCCTCTTCTGGGGGCTGCTCGGCACCATTACCATTGTTCTCTGGCTCTTTATCAACGATGGGCAAGAGGGGCACACACCAACGCAGGTTGATCTCAAAGCTGCGGTTCGCTCACCATCGGTCTGGACGTTAGGACTTTCGCACCTGGGAACGTTTGGTCTGGGCAACGCCATCGCGGCCTGGATCACCATCTACCTGGTCGATCAGTATCACCTCTCCCTGACGCTGGCCGCGACTTTTGGCTCCTTTGGCATTCTATCAGGTATGTTTTTTCGTCCGATTGGTGGCATTCTACTGGCACGCAAGACGATTGGAGCCATTCCACTGCTACGGCTAGGCACCATCATGGGGACTATTGGCGTCGGCCTGCTCGCCATACCGCTGCATTTCCCACCGTTTGCCGTTATCGGCATGTCCCTGATCGCCATTGGCTCAACCACGCCGTATACTTCGGTGTTCAATTCGGCGGCCAACTTGCGCAGCGTAGGGAAAGGCGTTGCGCAAGGCTTTGTCAGCCTGATTTCAAGCCCGACCGTCATCATTGGTCCGCCCTTGATCGGATTGCTCTTAGATCGCACAGGCGCCTTTACACTCGCGTTTGGCTCAATTATGCTTTTTGGCTTCGTTGCCATTACCTCTTCCTTTTTAGCCGGGCCAGCAGTGAAACGGGAAGCGAGCACTTAACGTACCAAAAGTAGAATCGAGCCGTGAAAATACGGCACTAGCAAGCAAAAATCACAGACGATCCACCAGCGCAGCAATACGGCTGTAATAGCGTCTCAGGCATTTTTACAAGCCTCTAGCATATCTCTGCTATTCTAGTTACAGCGTATCGTTTATGTGGTAGGATTCAGGCAGCAGCTCTTGATCAAGAGCACATGAAACAGTGGAGAGTGTATTCCTATGCAAAAACCAAAAGCAATTCTTTTTGATCTTGATGGAGTCATTACAGACACCTCAGAGTATCACTATCAAGCCTGGAAGCGACTGGCAGACGACGAAGGGATACCGTTTACGCACGAAGAGAACGATGCCCACCTGCGGGGCGTCGGGCGGCGCGATTCGTTGCTGTACCTGATTCGCGGTCGTCAGTACTCTGAAGAACAGATCCAGGAGATGATGGACCGTAAAAACCGCTATTATGTAGAACTGATCCACAACATGAGCCCAAAGGATGTGGTGGAGGGAGGAACAGCACTATTAGAAGAAATCAGACAAGCAGGGATTAAAACAGCTATTGCATCATCAAGTAAAAACAGTCATACCGTCCTCGAATTGCTGGGCCTTATGCCATACTTCGATGGCATTGCGGACGGCTATAGCGTCGTCAACGGCAAGCCAGCGCCTGACATTTTTGTCTACGCGGCAGGGCTTGTCGGTATTCCCGCCGTAGATTGCCTGGGGATAGAAGACGCAGCAGCCGGAGTGGAAGCCATCAAGAATGCGGGCATGCAGGCAGTTGGTATCGGACCTAAAGAGCGGTTTCAGCGAGCTGATCGAGTTTTACCCACCCTGGCCGGAAAACATTTATCAGACTTACTAGGCTAGCTACGCGTTTCCTGAGTAGAAAAGAGAGACGCACTATATAGCCATCAAATATTAGGGAGGATGCGTTTGTGGATCTTTGGTATATAAACGAAGAGAGGTTTGATCCAGACCTTAAAAAGCTGCATAGCCAGGAAACTGTCTATACTATTGGCAATGGCTATTTTGGCACGCGCGGCACCTTCGAGGAAGGCTACCCGAGGGACAGTCCTGCGACCCTGTTATTCGGCGTTTTCGACGACATTCCGATAGCGAAGGAAGAGCTTGCCAACGCTCCCGACTGGACCAGCATCAAGCTTTTTGTCAACGGCGAGCGTTTCAGGCTCGATAGGGGCACGATCCTTGCCTATCATCGCGAGCTGGATATGCGCGAGGGCGTTATGCGCAGATCGGTACATTGGGAAAGCCCCCACGGCACACGCCTTCATATTACAAGCGAACGCTTCGCCAACCTGGCCGATGAGCATGTTGGGGCGATTCGCTATAGCGTCACCCCGGACGAAGATCAGAGAACCGAACTGATCGATATCAGCCTGTGGGCCAGCATCAACACGGCTGAAGGCAATTACGACGTCATGCACTGGGAAACGGTAGACCAGGGGCATAAAGAAGATCTGATCTGGCTGCATACCGAGACCAAGAAGACGCTAGTGCATCTGGCACAGACGATGAGCTTTGTCACCACCGCTTCAGGATTCCGCAAAGAGATGATCGATTCGGACATTGAACCGGGGATTCGCTTTTATGGCACGCTTGCCCCCGGAACAATGCTCACCGCCGAGAAAATCGTCGTAATGTACACCTCGCGCGATGGCTCCGACCCGGTACGCATGGCGGTAGAGCATCATCTGCAACTGCTGGGGGGAACGCAGCAGGAGCCAGATATTCATAGCGCCTTAATGGTAGGCTCAGACCCAATAGTGGCCTCTCCCACTCATACGTATATTTATGATAAGCTGTTAGCGGCCAGTCAGGAGGCATGGCGCAAATTCTGGGATATTGCCGATATCATTATAGAGGGTGACGATATAGCCCAGGTGGCCGTACGTTACAACATCTACCAGTTGCGCATCAACGCCTCGTCAACTGATAGCTTCTACAGTATCGCAGCTAAAGGGTTAACAGGCTTTGGATATCGGGGGCACGTCTTCCACGACACCGAGATCTTTATGCTGCCATTTTTCACCTATGTCTTGCCCGATATTGCGCGTAATCTGCTCCTCTACCGTTACCACCTTTTGCCAGCCGCGCGCAAAAAGGCTGCCAGCAACGGCTACGAAGGCGCGCAATACCCCTGGGAGAGTACTGTCGATGGCGAAGAGGCCACACCCCCCTCGATCATCCATCCAGAGACAGGAGAGGTTATTCCTGTTCTTAACGGCCTGATCGAGCTGCATATCACCGCTAGCATTGCTCATGCCGTCTGGGAATACTGGAAAGTCTCCGGCGATGACGAGTTTATGCGCGATTATGGCGCGGAAATCATGCTCAGCACGGCGATGTTCTGGGTCAGCCGGGTTGAGAGGAACGAGGAGCGTGGCGATTATGAAATTACCAACGTTATCGGCCCCGACGAGTGGCATGAGCACGTCAATAACAACGCCTACACCAACTTTATGGCGCGCGAGAATATCCGCACTGCGCTCGAAACGCTGCAATGGCTGATCGTTCATGCCCCCGACAAAGCGCGGGCGCTGGAGCGCCAGCTTGGTTTGACAAGCGAGCGTCTTGACCACTGGAGCGATGTGGCACAACATATACGGCTCCTCATGGACCCCGAAACGGGGTTGATCGAACAGTTCGAGGGCTTCTTCAAGCTGCCGCTACTCGACCGGAGCAAGTATCAAGGTCGCAAAGACTCTTACCAGGGCATTTTAGGGGTTGAGGGCATTCAGAGATACCGCATCATCAAGCAGGCCGATGTACTGATGCTGCTAACCGTGCTTGATCAGCAGTTCGATCTCAAAACGAAACGCGTCAACTGGGATTACTACTATCCCATCACCGACCACGATTATGGCTCCTCGTTGACGCCCGCGTTCCATGTTATTCTGGCGAGCGAACTGGGGCACCTGGATCAGGCGTATACCCTGTTCATGAAGGGAGCGCTGGTCGATCTGGAGAATCAGCGTGGTAACACGCCGGAGGGCATCCACGTAGCATGCTCGGGAGCTGTATGGCAGGCAACCATCCTGGGCTTCGCGGGCTTGCGTGTAACCGATGAGGGTTACGTCACCAATCCAGGCTGGCCCGACGGCTGGACCCGCATCGCATTCCACTTCAAGCACAAAGGTCAGCTTATCGCCGTTGATCTGCGTAAATAACCATCACGAAGGGTATAGGGTGGTCGCGAAGACCACCCTTATTGTTGATGTTAACAACATTTATTGCCAAAAACCTCTTGACAAGAGCGCAGAGTCGGGTTATGATATAGCCCGTGAGGTTCTCATACGAGGAAATAGAGCCAAGCACGAACGAGGCGCATTCGTCTAGCGGCCTAGGACATCGCCCTCTCAAGGCGGAGATCACGGGTTCGAATCCCGTATGCGCTACTAATTTCGTTATACAAAATCTCTCGTACAGCCTGTAGAGCCATACGAGAGATTTTTCTATCTAGAGCTTTCCCCCTAAGTACAACATCTAGTGCAACAACCAGCACAAAAGCCTATGTTCGTGCCAGCACCCCGCCGCCTTCATCGTCATCCCCTTCCTCTTCATCCTGCTCAGCAAAAGCTTGGTCAAGTTGGTCCATCGCATCCTGGTGCATAATTGGCAAGACATGAGAATAGATGTCCATTGTAATGTTAATCTGACTATGCCCTAAAATCTCCTGTACCACCTTTGGATGAACACCCCGCATCAACAGTAACGAAGCAACGCTATGACGCAGATCATGAAAGCGTATAGCAGGAATACCGGCTTTTTCCACCAACATCTTAAACTGATTATGAAGAGTGTTAGGATGAATACCATGCCCCAACTGGGTACAGAAAACATAATCATGATCTTCCCAGGAGTCCCCCGCCTCTTTTCGCCATTCGTCCTGAAGCTGCTTATGCTTCCGCAAAGCATCCAGCGCAAAGCCAGCCAATACAATACCACGCCGACTTTGCCGCGTTTTAGGTTCTGACTCTACCAGAGAACCAGCCCCCTCACCCATAATAGTAGGCGTACGATTAAGAACCCGTCGAACATGCAGAACACCGCTAAGAAAATCAATGTCTTGCCATTTAAGCCCCAGCAGCTCCCCCCGACGCATACCCGTAGCCAAAGCCAGCACAAAAAGGGCCTCATTCGGATGACCTTTTGCAGCATCAAGAAGCTTCCTTGCCTGCTCAGACGTAAGTACCTGCAACTCTTTATGCTGCTTACGAGGATGTGAGACCGCATCACAAACGTTACGCACTATCAGCCCCTCTTTCACTGCATCGCTCAATGCTTTATGCAAGACGATAAGAATAGTGCTAACCGTTGTAGCAGAAAGCCCTTCTTTCAACTTCTTAGATTTAAGGGCCTTAACGTGCTCAGGGGCTAGGGCTTGCAGCTTCACACGACCAACCATAGGAATAATATGGAGACGCACATATTGTTCATAACGCTCATAGCTACGAGGACGGATACCGTTTCTCACAGTATGCTCAAGCCAGGAAGTTAAGTACTGAGCCACTGTCTGTTGAGGAGTAGATACCAGCACCCCGCGCTTTTTCTCCTCACGGGCAGCCTCTAACTTTTCCAATACTTTCTGCTTTGATTTAGCATAGAAGTATTTACGCTTGCCATCCTCGCCGACGATATACGCTCCCCACAGGTCATCACGCTTACGAAAAACGCACCCTTCGCCATCTTCACGCTTCTTACGTTTACCCATAGACACACCTCCTCCTCATACCTGGAATACATTACCTACCGATATTGCTCAACCCATTGTTGTAAATCGCTATATGAAACCCTCACAGCACGGCCAAACCGCTTTACGGGAAGCTGCTTCTTCTGAATAAGCTCATACACCTTGTTTCTCCCCAGCCCTAAACACTCCATCACTTGAGGAATAGTCAGCAACAAGGGCTTTACCGCCGCTTTTTCAGGTTGCTTTGAACGCACATTCACAATCGCTACCATAGGCCACCTCCTTATGCTATCGCCTCACGCTCTCCGCTGGTCCCAAACCGCAGCCGCTTGCGTTGCACCTCCTCAGCAAAATCACGCTCGACCCGTTCGAGATACTTTTCCCCCTTCATAGCAAGCCAATGGAGCACGACCGACAGATCAATGCCCTCGTCAGGCAGATCATCCCTCGCCCAGGCCGCTAATGAGGTCAAGTAGCCCATCACGGCCTCTATCCCCTTGTCAATGTTGCGGTCCTCCCACCGCTTGCGCACCACCTTGCCGAAGTGTTCAGGAAGCTGGACCCCTTCAGAGAACGCCCCTTGTACCACTTCCCACACCGGATGTACCGGCCAGCGTGACCGCCTGACCCCTTCACCCACCCGCACGCAGCGCAGCCAGCCCCCAAGCTCGTCATCATCAGCAGCCCCGGGCACACCCACACCATAGGCCCACAACAACGGAAGGCGGTCAGGCAACTCATAGACATCCTCAATGCCGTGAAACACCTCCATCCCCTCGACCTCCTGCCTCAGTTCGTGCAGGGCTTCACGCTTCCACCGTATCTCGACCCGATAGACCTGCTCCCGATAGGCCCATCGACCAAATGCCGCCCATACATCCTCAAACCACAGCTTGCCCGACTGCTCTATTTCCCGCGTTTTATCGTAAATCGTGGCCGAGATCGCGCTCCCCCGCGAGAAGTCAAAGCCGGTGGCTTGCAGACCATAGGAGTACTCTCGTACACTGCCGCCATAGCCCCAATCCGGCTCTGCATACTTCGCCCGTTTCCTTGAGCGTGAGACGAAATTTTGATGGCGATCTAGTGTATCGATATCCGACCAGCCCGCAATATCCGCACAAAGATGCACCTCCGAAAGTTGTAAGCACATCTCATCACCGAATATCCCATCGACCAGAACTTGCACCGCGATAATCGCCTTGAGCAACGAGGGAGACGACCAGAGGTATTCTGAACTGAGCCGTATTGTTGCGGCACCGTTCCACTTGCCCCGCGAGACATAGAGCGTCAGATCGCGTGATTTGAGCATCCAGGGCCATTGACCACGCCCTCCGCCATTGGGGCACATATGCAGCACCGAGCCATTGAATACCCAGGATGTTGCATACTCCTCATGCGTTGCTTGTGCCTGTTGTTTCCACTCATCCAACTGCAACGCCAATTGCTCATCTAGCTCCCGTTTCAATGGCTTGCCATTGTACCCAGGATAGAAGGCGTTGACCACCAACGTATCCACCCCATACGCCACGACCCGCGCTTGCTGCTGCTCTTCCATAGGCCACCTCCTTCACTTGTCCAATAATACCCGCTCCGCCTCTTTCCCCTTTGTCCTTTAATAGGCGCGGTATACTTGCCTCGCGCCCGAGGCGGCTGCTACGTCGTCCGCCCGACGGGGTGAAGCCGGAGGCCCCACCGAGTCGGACGGCGCGTACAGCCGCACCCCCCACATCCTTACACCGCCCAACCCCCCATCAAGGAACCGCTTCGCGGAGCCTGGAAGCTGGCGCAACGGGGAGAGAGCACTCCGGCGGGCTGGGAGGCGATGCCGCCCTTGACGCTGGCGGGGAAAGCACTGCGTGCCGAAAGCGACCTGGTACTGCATCGTAGCAATTACCCCAGCAGGTCGCTTTCGCACTCCGAGCGTACCCGCCGCCTCAAGGGTCGGGCCTGGCGGCATCGCTTGCTCTCCCAGCCCTTCGGGAGCGAACGTCCTGCACGACGATGGTGCCTCCGGCGGGCCTCCGCTCTCAAGGATGCTCGTAGCCTTCGGCTCCACCCGCCGCCCCGCCATCGCACCTGAGCAGGGCCACAGCAGAGCGGCGGAACCCCTATTTCCAGTACTCTCGAATATTCTCTAAACGCTTTTCATCTACATAAAACCCCTTTGGTATCCTCCGCCCCTGAAGCGGCTTACCCGTTTCGTCAACGAATATCGGCTTAGAACGCGTCCGCCGAGGCTCCTCCTCAGTTTCTACGTCTTGCCATTCGTCATTGAGCCATCGCTGCACCTGCCCACACTCCGAACACATCCGCCAGCCATCCGCCGTCGTACTCAACCAGCTTGAAAACGGACACCATTCATGCCCATTAACACGCTCCCCCATAAATCCACATCCTCCCACTCATGCGACGAGTCGGACCGCTCCAACTGCCGAACCTCTTCCCACACCTCATCAAACATTCCCACAAAAACCGCAATCCACGCCGGGGACGAACAATGTACATCTGCTGGACAACCACCACCAGAGCCAGCACACCAATCACCGCGAATAACACTCCATCCATACGCGCACCTCCTTACTCTTCTGCTTCACCATACATCCATTGATCGATCAAAATGCGGTGACGCAATTCCTCCAACTGCAACCACCGCTCCCGTTCTCGCCACGAATAATCATAGCGGCCATGACAGGAAGGACATAGCGCCGCTAAACGAGGCTGTGGGTTCCACGGATCATGGTCTAGATGTGCCGCCGCCAGATGAATGGTATACACCACCCCTGTTCGCTCTGACACCGTTTGCGTCCCGTGAGACACCCCGCAGAACTCACAGCACCATCCCGCTCGCTCTTTACACGCCCACGCCATCTCCTCCCAATTGACCGGATAGAGCTCACGGTGTTTCATCCCCACCCCCACGCCAGCACTACACCCGAAACATACCAGAGACAAACGCTATCACCGCTCCACCTACCACCAGCCCATACGCTATCCAGCACACCCAGAACAACCACCCCCGTAACCGTAACCCGTCCAACACCCACGCAACCGCCGCCAGGAAGGCCACCACTAGCACTATCCCCATAGGCATCACCCCCTCGACACACTCTAGAAGCGAGCCCTGCCCGTTACCGCTAAAAGACCCGATTCCAGCCAATAATGATAGATGTCCTCATACACGTATCGCACTCCATCACGAACCACCCGTACATACCAGGAGCGACGGAACACCCTCTGCTTCACCTCCACCACGACCGTAGGTTCACACCGCCGAATAGCTGCCGCCGCCTCTTCTGCGTCCTCTCGATACTTCGCCATCCTCATCACCTCCTTATTGGCAAGCCATTGCCGCTATCGTCTCGACATCCAACCGCCGTGCCTGCTCAAGCAGTTCTTCATGCCCTGGATACTGCACCGCAAACAATGCTCCCAGCACCATCAATCGCTCATCCAGCACTAGAGGCCGCACCATATACTCTGTGACGAGGTATTGGCAAATGGCCTCCCACACCTCCCCCAATTCGACAGGGACACGGCCCAGGTGGAGCGACGCATAGGCCGCATCCAACCAGTACCGCACCTGTTCCCACATGACCTCCTCTAACACACTGTGATACAACCTATGCCGTCCCACATGCCACCCCCTTACAATCGCCCTTGAAACTCTTTGTATGCCCCGACCTGCTCAAAGTACGCGCGCTCACTGTTATACAGCCCGCTTCCTAGTTCCCCATCCAGGTCCGCTTGTGGCACCGGATAGCGATAGACCACCTCTATCCCTTGCTCCATATCACGCTGAATGGCTTGCCATACGCCCCTGAGTCGCTCACTATACCCCGCCATCTGCCCCTCAAATTCTCGACAGAGACGCTCATGCTCTAAACGCAGCGCCGATACCTCGAACTCATGCTGCTGTATCACGGCCTGCCGTACCTGCTCTAACTCCTCCTCCAACGCCGCCTGCTGCTGATAGACTCGATCAGCCAAGCTCGTATCATAATACGTCTCGATATACTGGCTCAGCAGCCGCTCTAGTTCCCCAGGATAGAGCGCCTCTAACGCATCCAGTTCGACCGCACCCTCTCCATGCCGCGCTTCAAAGCCACCACGCCGCCGCTCCGTTTCTTTGATGGGGGTCCGAGGCAACCGGTAGTACTGAACCTGTTCAAGCGTCAAAATCACGGGAAACAAGCGCACATCCAGATCAAGTCCAAAGGTCCGCACAAAGTACTCGATCTTGCGCGAGACCGCCACCGGCATGGACTGACCCGCAGGGTCAAAGTCCGAGACATAGAGAACACGCGCCGGCTTACCGGCTCGCCCGAACCGCCGCACCAGAGCCAGCACCGCCGTAATACTCATCTCACCCATGCCTGTTTGCAGGTTCGCCCCATAGCGTTGGCAGAGCGGAGCCAGGACATCATTCATGGTGGACTTCTCACACCAGACTTCCAGGTGACAGGGCTGATAGGGCCGATAGCCACTCAGCGTATACTGAGGAAACCCAGGAAACGGAGGAAATTGCACATTATGGCGATACATTCCCCCGTAAATCCGCACATCCGGCTCTTCAGGAAGCCCCTCTTGCGCATAGAGCATCACCTCCGGCGTTCGCCGATCATTGAAGGCTTCAGGATTGACTAGCCCCAGGTATCGCGCCGCCTTCGAGGCAAGATTGAGGATATCCCAACACTCCACAGTATTCTCGTATGGCTTGCCATTGGGCAATACTATCGGCGGGTCCTGGCTCACAATCTGATAATGCACGCGCCGGATATGTGCCCGATCTAGTCCGAAACTGTGCCACAACCCCGCGAACCACTGCCCTAACGCCCAATCGTTCGGCGTCCCCGTATAGAACGGGTCATTTTGCGGAGCCAACGCAATCAGATCATTCACCGAGACCCGCTGTTCTTTGGCGCACTGCTTAATCCACTCATAGTTAATCTGTTCTTCTTCATAGGTATATCCCATAGGCCACCTCCTTGTAGCAAGAGCGACATGCCCAGGCCAGGAACACAACTCCCAACACCCGCACACGCCGCCCGCTTCTCCTCAAATCCACACTACGGAAACCGCACTTGAAAATGCCGCCATTGATGCCGATTGCGGAACACCACCACCCGACCAGTCGCTAACGCTTCCCGCACCATCGCCGCCTCTTCCGCCGTCAACCGCTTGACTTCCCCAATCAGCAAGGCCCCTGTTAGCGGGTCGGACCAGAAGGCGCACCCTGCAAAGGGCTATTCCCATTCACCATACCCCCCTGCTGTTGCCACTGCCCCTGATTGGGTGCCCCGCCACGTTGGTACGTCGCTGCTGGTTGTTGCGCTTGATACCCCTGACTATAGACCGAGGGATTCACCTGTTTCGGTTGTGCCGGTCCCCCTGATGTGACCCGATGATGCTTTTTGCGCTCCAGGTCCATATCCGCCACCGCCAGGAAAATCGTCACCACCGGAATAATGGAGAGCACGACATAGGCTATCCCCGTCAGGTACGGCTGTTGTGCCACCGGCACATTTTGTAACCACGCTGCATGCGGAACTTCCGAGACCCCCAACACATAGTTACAAAAAACCTCCACAAATTCGACCACCAGACAAATCGGCAGGTAGGACCATACCGGCTCTTTCATGAAGAGGCGATAGGCAATACTGCGACTGAGGAAGTAGCCCAGCACCCCAAAGCCCCCCGCAATCACAAAATCCACGGCTTGCCGTACATAATCCCCAGGAGCAGAAGGTGCAAACACCCGCGCTATCGCATAGGCTGAGGCCGCCGAGAAGAGGAACGAGACCACCCGTAGCAACCCGTGCTCAGCCGCCAAAATCCAGCTTTCCCGACGACGCGCAGGCACCACACCCCGCACCAATTGCGGCCCCGCTCCCTGCTGTCCCCGCAACCCTGAAACAAACTGACTAAGCAACCCCATCCGTCACCTCCTCCCTAAGCAGTCGCGCCAACAGTGAGCAGCCGACAGACCAGCTTAATAAAAGCCGCTTGCTTGCCCTTAAAGCGCAAGACCTGAAGCTGCATCGGCGTGAACTTCGGCGGAAGCTGCGCCCGCAACTGGTCGGCAATTTGCCGCAACACGTCCACAGGCTCCCCGTCGTTCTTCGCCTTCTTCAACGCCTCCAGGAGTTGAAAGCCCTCAGTCACTTGACATTCAAACTTTTCGTCCGTATCAGCATCCAGCACCGTCAAATTGACCACAAATTGCGGCTTCTGTGCGCCGGTTGTCTGGTCATAAAAGACACTTTCCTGGACATCGCCGCTTACCATTACTGCATTCATAAACATAGGCCACCTCCTTAACGAAACACCCGCACTCCATAACACCAAACAAGCCGTATACCCTTGCCACATATCCACCACCGAACTAGACCCTTCGACCATCACCGCACACCCACACCTCACCATCCCACATCCCACCTGCATTCGGCCACGGCTCCCCCCGCCATTCAGCGTCTTTCCACCACAACTGCAACTCTCCCCCGCATCCAGGACACAGAAACACCACCATCCCGTCACACGACCCGTCCCGAAAGTTCACCACCACATGCGCCCCTAGCCGGTCTAACACCACCGCCCACAACTGATAGCCACAACGATGCCGCCACATCTTCCCCGACTTCACGACCCTACCCCAGCCAGAAATGTAGCCCGCGAACCAGCACCGGCCAGTTAAGCACGATCATCCCCGCGATCAACACCGACACCAGCACCCAGAACTCCTTGCCCATTCGTCTCTGCATAGGCTCCCTCCTCTCACCTGTTCCCAGGTTGACTTGTTTACGTACCACAGCCAACATACTACCGAACCACGAAATCACCAACCCACATCATCAGCAGCACTAATGGCAAGCCAACCAACACCATCAACCCCGCATAGACCCAGAAGTGAGGCCGGCGCAGCCCATAGGCCACCCGCAAAATCATCCCCACAATCACCAGAAAGAACAGCATCCCAACCATAGGCGACCTCCTCTCAAAACTCCCGAACACCACACCACACCCAAGCACAATCACCCCTACCAATCTCGTCCTATGCCAATATGCGGAGCAACAGACTCAGCGAACAGGCTAGCAGGATTGAGCATATACATGTCATAGAGCGTATTAATTTGCGACTGCGTTAACGACCTCGGCAGATACCAACGGGGAATACGAGAATCCGAGATGCCGACCCAGCCCCGCTCTATAAGCTCCGCCACCCTAACACCCGCAATACGCTGAGCACATTTATCATGCCCATAGAACCCGCAAGGGAAGTATGTTCCATCTGGCGCTAACAGCCCATCCTCCTGTGTCGGACTCTTTGCAGCAGGATAAAGCGAGTCATCCCTTTTAATCACGTCTAGCATAGGCACCCCCTAACGGCAAGCCATTTCTTTGGCACCATTGACGAACGCTGACCAACAAGCTCGGCACCGGCCTTCGAAGCGAGACAGCGGGTATGTTACCCTCAATTGACAGCGACAATCGGGACAATACGCAACGCACAGACTTACATGCGCGTGGCGAGGTCGCCGGTCCCGTTTCTGATACTGTGAGCGACTCCAACTCATGGGCGACTCCTTCCTACTCAGGCTTTATAACAAGCCACTAACATAATTAAAGCTTACTATTATCATAAAACTTACTAAGCTTAGTAATATATTAACACATAAGTATCCCCTTGTCAATAGAAAACTTACTAATCTTGCTAAGCTATTAAAAAAATGCTAAACTTTCTATGAGGACCCAAATGAGACTTCAATAACAGAAAGGAACTAAAGTTATGCCTAGAATGCAGCCACCAAAGGGCTACTACACATCAACCGAAGCTTCGCGAATACTGAATATTAGCGAGGCTATGGTAAGAGAACATGTGAAAAAAGGGAAAATAGAATACCTCGTTCCAGAAGGAAGAAAACAAGGCTTTTATCGCAAAAAAGACGTTGATAAGCTAGCAAACGAGCTTAATGCTTTCCTTCACCTCGATGAGGGAGAGTTTATCCCCAGCACATTTACAACAGCTAGCGAAAAGGACGTATATGCTATAGTAGACATCACAAAGACGCTATTCGCTACCGAAGAGAACGAGGGTAATGTCACACCACCGGAGAAGTACATAGGCTGGCTAAAGAAAAATGCCGAGATCATGTATGTCCTCAAAAGAAAAAATGAAGTGATCGGTTTCGCTACAACTTTACCACTGAAACCAAACTCCCCAAAAATCCAGGAAATCCTAAAAGCAGACCTATTAGGTGAGGTGGACATAAAAACAGATGATGTAGAAAAATACGAGCCAGGAAAGCATATCCTGCTTTATGTCGTTGGAATAGGAATAAAACCAAGCCTAGACCAGGACCTTAAACGTACATATGGTTCTCATCTCATAAGCGGACTAATCACCTCTGTTGTAGAATTAGGAAGAAAAGGAGTCATCCTACAAGAAATCCTAGCAATAGGAGCTACACGCAGCGGCATAAAACTTCTACAAGCTTTCGGCTTTAGCGAAATACCATCACCCAAAGCAGGGAAAAGAGTGTTTGCCTTAAAAATCCAAGAGTCAGGGGCGCCAGTAAGCTCACAGTATAAGGAGGCTCTAGAAGAATTTAGCAACCGACATAACAAGACAAAAGTATAGTGCTAAACAAAAGTAACAGCGATTAGAGACACTTCGACACTAAACGATCTAATAAAAGAAAGGCCGGAACAACAAAAGCTTCGGCCCTTCATTATAATAAACAGAAACACTACAACTCATCAATCACACGAAAGGTATCAGTCCCCCGATCAAAATAGAAGTTAATCCTACGCATTACCAGCCAATCATACACCTCCTTCAAAGACCTCTCAGCATGAACTTTAGCATCACCCTCTTGCACCGCATCAAGCTGCCGGACCACCTCATTCAGAACACGCATCCTCTCATCAATTTCTTCCTGAGTAGGAGAACGAGGAAAAGTAGGAACGCTATCCACAACCAGCCTCCTTTATTTAGAATAACCCCCTTCTTGTCGATAAAACTATAACAAGGGACTGATACTAAAGTATCTTACTATAATATCTTACTCTAAGCCTATCATCAAAGTATGACTTCTGTCAACAACCGCTCTCTGATAAAATCGACGCCAGATCATAAATAGAGGCAGAATAGGAATATGGTTAGACTGAAAATACAGGAAGTCGCAGAAGCAAAGGGCATCAGTATGAGTAAGCTCCATAGATCAGCCGATATCACCTATCGAACCATTAGACAAATTTATAGCAACCCCTACCGAGACATCAACCTAAGCACTCTAGAGAAGCTAGCAAAAGCATTAGGGGTAAGTATTTGTGATCTCATTGAAGAATTGCCTGACAACTAAAAAGAAATGGCTAGCCACTAGAATAAATATATGTTATATTAAATGCAGCAGAGTTTTTAGAGGGCAAAAGGACAAAATAATGACGCAACAGAGAAATGCTGAGAAAAGACCAAAAAGAGTCACACTCCAAACCATCCTGCTTGCATTCGCAGTATTTCTGTGCCTAATCGGGATAACGGCAGGACAGCAGCTTAACAACACATTCTACATTGTGGTGTTCGCATCATTCGGCGTCGTATACACCATCTACGTAATTGCGTCGCTCATAAGCCCTAGAACACTGGTTGATGAGTAAGGGCCATAACCAGTGCAACAAGAGGTGCAACAACACCGACAAACTTTAGGGGACTGTAACCAACACACAGGATAGATAAATCAGCCTGTGGAGAGCACTGAGGAACATCAAAGGACAGCCAAAAACAAGAAGTTGCTAATCCCGTATGCGCTACTAACCCCGTTATACGAAATCTCTCGTACAGCCTGTAGAGCCATACGAGAGATTTTTTACAAACCATAGAGATCAGCAATTATCCCATCAATATCCAGAATAAGTTTCTCCTCGTATTTGTCACCGCTTCTTAGAAGAGCAAGAACATGTTTTACCTTTGTGTCAAGAATTTCTTTCAAATGGGCATCTGGCAACACCAAAGGTATTTTTTTTATGTAGTTTGCAGAATTATTGGCGGAAGGATTAATGGTCCTGAGAAGCTTAGTACAGGTGGACGAGTTAAAGAACGCCAGTAAATAATATGTCCACTGGGGATCGTGAGGAAAAATTCCCACTATCGACTGATCAAATAGCTTGTTCTCAATCAGTGTCGCAGTAACTTGAGATGAAGAAACCATAGGAACGCCTACTCCATATTTAAAATAAAATTTAGAATTTTGAAATCTTGCTTTCTTATCAGTTTTATACGTTCTAACTGCATCCCGACTCCAATCTATATACCACAAATCCGGTTTCCAGTATTTAATAGCGCCACCTTTGACGATTGGCACAAAGCATTGTAAAGAATCGAGACCGTCAAGAATATTGTCTTTAGTATCATAATCTACACAAACCAGGTGCTTATCTACTGGTAAGTATTTTTTGCCGTTTTTAACCTCCAAAGAAAGAGGTCTCAAATGTCTCTTATCATCTCCTGAATAAATACCTGTAACACAATCTGCCATATTGCCGATTCTCAACTTGCTGGAGCGGAGGAGCGTTTTTACCGGATTATTAGCAACAAACAATGCATGCTCAAGATGATTATAAACCTCTCTTTGGGTAAAATTATAGACATTACTATACTCATGTGGAGCTTCCAATTCCTCAACATTTCTAAACCCTGTCAGCACTGAAAACTGATTTTCCAGACAGGTATCTCTATCTTCCTGTTTTTCAAGCGTTATGATTGACAAGTTCGAGTAACCAAAATTAACATTGGGGAAAAAAGACGACGGAAACAACGATATTTCCTTTATCTTTGTGTTGACTAATATATAGTCTCTCAGACTTGTAAACATATGAAGATTGAGAAAAGTATCAGGAATAATAAATACCAACCTACCACCATTTTTAAGCAGCTTAATACAGCGATATAAAAAAAGAGCGTATGTCTCTTTCACATATATATTCACGTACTGCTTTTTTAAGTCTTTTCGTTTTTCATAATCTTGCCAACCTCCATAAGGAGGATTTGCTATTATTCTGTCGTAAATTCCTCCACTGTTCACATAAAACGTCAGTTCATCACTAGTAAGCGCATCGGCATAATTTACAACAATATTTTTGCACCATCTATATTTCTCTCTAAGAAGAGACACCGCATCAGGATTTAACTCATACACGTCTAGTATTGTATCCAACACGGTGCTCATAATAGCGTCAATAAATACGCCATCGCCAGCACATGGCTCCAAGACGCGCATACCAGGCTGAACTGAAAGCATTTTCATCATATATTTTACTAATGAGCTAGATTTTGTATAAAACGGCCTATATATCTCTTGTGCCTGCACAATTGTCCTCCAATCACCATACTAAATATTGATCCAGGTTGTTCTTGCCTAAATGTTGTCTTGTCTCTGATAAAAGATCTGCGGGCCAATTAACGTTATTTTTAATCCACTCTTTGATGTCAAATCCCGAAAACTCTTTAATTTTGGCATAAGCTTCTCCACCACAATAAGCTTTCCAAATGCCAGAATTTTTTAACGTCTGAAAATAAGCGTTATTTCTATCCTCCTCCGCCCGTACCAGAAGCAAGCAATTATAGTTCTCCTCCAGGCTTTTATATATTGTTGCGACAAGTAGAAGTCGGTTCGTATTTCCCTTTTCATTTGAGCCAAAACCACTTTTAAAATCTACCACATATTTTTCATTATTTAATTGGAAATGTAAATCAAGCTCCAATTGAATTTCGCCGGAGGTAACCAGGCTCCATACTTTTCCATAGTACTTTTTTAACTCATCTTTTTGCTCTACCTTTATGTTAAGTTGATCAATATAGTCATCTATCTCTCTGGTAAGCTTCTGCTTAACCTCCGAAAAAAGAGGAGGAATGAACAACATAGCTCCGCTTAGAGGATTCTCAAAGCACAACTTGCAAAAAGGCTCCCATAGTTCTCCAACTCTGCGGGAAAATGCCATATAATCATAAGGCCACACTTCGTTTCTAGTCTCTATCATTACCACATAACTAACATAGGTAATCATCAGAACACATCGCAAGATATCTTCTTTATCCCATCCCTCCCAGCCAGCTTTCTGGGTTAACGTTTTTATCAAGGTATTCTTTGTCTCAGTAACAGCTTTATTTACTGCCTGGGCTCTCTCCCTAAACTGAGAAATCCCATAAATTCTACAAATCTCTTCCAGAGATTCCAATGCTCTACTCCTAAAATGATTCAATAATTCTTCTTTTTTATCCTTCAAGGTATGATCAATGGTCAACATACCCAAACCTCTAGCAAAATATTTTTGTAAGCATATCGGATGTATAGAACCGGTGTCAACAGCTAAGCGAAGATCAAGAGAAAAGCGCCCCATCTCTTTACTAGAGCGAAGACATTTTGCTATAGTAGGTATGTCCCTTCCAGGAGTGCTTCCAATATTTCGCTCGTGGCTCATGGGAGGCAAAAAAACCAGGGAGGCTTGAAAGGAAGATCCATGTATAAAAAGTTTTTATTGGTCATAACCAGCTTTGCTCTGCTCACCATTTTGTTTGCAGCCTGCACCATCCGGGATGAGAGCACTATTTCCAGTGGCCCACAGGTCAGAATGGGAGCATCTACCTTCATCGACACAACAATCACCATTAAAAAGGGCGAATCGATCACGCTGGTCGATACGTCGCCTGCGACGCATATTATCACCAACGGCACCTGGGATGGCTCAACGCAAAAGGCAGCCAAAGAGGCAGGTGCCCCAACCGTTAACCTTACTTTCGCAGGCAGCGATAGCAAGTCGGCGGGACCTTTCACCACGGCTGGCACATTTAAGCTGTACTGCACCATACACCAGGGGATGAACTTAACCGTCACCGTGCAATAACGCCGGTTCTATAAGGTCACATTTGATCAAAGGGGTTGTGGCTGCGAGACGACTGGAATAATGGTTTCGCAGCCACAACCCCTTCTGCTATGCCCCGCTGAGAACCAGGCACACTAAAAGTATCATCTTATATCTCTCCACCCCAGATAGTACTTTCTTGGCAGCGATAGCGGAGGCGTTGGGAGTGCGCCGATGGAGTGTGCTATACTCGTCCAGGAAGGAGTACTCTTAACGTGGAAGATAATAAAGGTAATAGAAAATCGATGCAGCCACAACCGGAAACAGGCCCCGTTACACGACCAACACGTTCTTTTTATATAAAATGCGGGGCTCTATTTTTGCTCTTTCTACTTAGCGTGCTCGTCGTCGCCTGCGGAGGCACCGATGGTAATGTAGCCAACCTCGCTGGTCCGGTGCCCACCGTGACCATCCTCATCGGCACCAATAGCTCGCCAACGCCACCACTGCCGGATTACTGGTGCGGGGCCTGGGCGACCCAGACATCGCCGGGCTTTAATCCCAATACAGTCGTAGGGGTATACGCCAAGTTTACGCACAATGTCAATGGTAATCCCGAAGGGGTGGATGGCGCAGCGGCCACAGCCGTGGTGCAATGGCCCGATGGCACCACCAGCACACTTTCAGCCACCACCACACCCGATGGCCTGGCCGTCTTCTCGGTCCCGGCTGGCGATAAGGCCAGCGCCGTCAATAGATCCACCCTGGTCACAGTGACATTTACCAAAGCGGGCCTGACGCCCTGCGTGGTCGATGGGGCGCGGGCGGCCTTTTTCACGCTGATTCTTGCTTCGCCGACCGCCAACGCTTCTGCAACGCCAACCGGCACGCCGACCGATACCCCGACTGCAACCGGCACGCCAGAGGGTACGCCAACCACCACTCCCAGACCAGGAAAATCACCCACGCCGGGACAATAAGCACAGCAAATACCATTTTCATGAGAAGGTTCGCCAGATACCCCTACCTTTCAAGTAGAGGCAAGGCGGCCTTCACAGAAATTGCAAAGGATGCTTGCTTTATGGTAACCAGCAGTAAACCCACCGTCCGTCCACTTCTGGATATCGAGTGTTCCGCCTTTGCCGAACACTACGAGCGCGGCGTCTGGTGGAGCATGTACGGAGACGAGCAGGGCCACGGCCCGCTCTCCGTGCGCTATCTCATCACCAATCTTGCACGATATCACCGGCAACGCTACTTCGAGCAACAAGACCCCTATTGGCGAGATCACATCGGCTTTTACCTCGGCATGTATCATGGTGCAGTCCTCTCTCCGCAAACCAGCCAACTTCGTCCAGAGGTGCGCGCCCTCATCTGCTTCGATCATCCCCAGGCCGGCTATCAGCTTGGCCGTGCCGCCTGCTTTCATGAACCTGACGCTCCGTACCGCCATAGCGACCAGAGCGTGCTTGAACTCCTACACGATATCGTCCGTGAGGCTTCCCACTGGAAGCAGTCCGAAGCAGCAGGCACCTGGAACCATGTGTTAGGCAGCCTGCTAGGGGAACTCAGCGGCGCGCTCTTCCCTGAAACGGCAGAGGAGCAGCAGGCATGGCGCGAGGAATGCCGCAAGTGGGGCGTTGAAGAGGTGCAGGATGTGAGCATCATCGGGCATCGGTTCATGGTGCAAGCGATCTCTGAGCAGGTCTAGGAATGTGACGAGGGAGAATCCAGTGAGGAGAGCACAATAACTCCTCTCCTCACTGGTTGAAGGACCAACGATATGAAGCAGATCATCAGCGCCAAACTCAAGCTGATCACCACAAACGAGCAGCATCGTGCGTTACGCGAGACGCAACTGGCCTATCGTGATGGCCTCAATGCGGTGAGTCAGTACGCCTTTACCCACGGGAAAACCAGTAGTGTGACCAAGCTCCACAAAGGCATGTATGCAGAACTGCGCATGCGCTACCATCTGCCCTCGCAACTGGCCTGTAGCGTGGAACGGCAGGTGGCCGCGACGTACAAGGGCTTGTGGACCAAGCTGCTCAACAATCGAGAGCACCTGCGCATGAAGATCACGAAGAAACGCTTCAAAGGGCTGGACAAGCCCCCGCACTATAGCTCTCCCACGGTGCAGTATACCTATGAGCGTGATTATACCTTTCAGTGCGAGCAGCAGGTGAGCCTCAGGACCCTGAACGGGCGTATCAGTCTGCCCTATCAGGGCTATTTCAAGCATCTGCTGCTCATTCAACAGGGAGCCTCCATCGCCCAGATCGGCGATGCCAAGCTCTGGTACGACCACCCCAAAAAACAGTTCTATCTGCTTGCATCTCTAGAGATCACCTTGCCTGACCCGACCTGTGACGATCTGACCGAGACCGTCGGCGTCGATGTGGGCGTGCGCTATCTCGCGGTGACCTCCACGGCGGCAGGCAAGGCGACCTTTTACTCAGGCAAACGCGTACGACACAAAGCCAACCATTATGCGCGGTTGCGCAAACGCTTGCAGAAGAAAGGCACTCGCGGCGCGAAACGACGGATGAAGCGCATCGGGCAGCGAGAGAGACGGTTGAAAATGCAAGCCAATCACCAGATTGCCACCCAGATCATCCAAGAGCATTCCCAGGCACTCATCGGACTGGAACAGTTGACCGATATTCGAGATCGCACCCGTCGCCGGAAGCGCAAGCGCAAGAAAAACGGCAAAGGCTTTGAACGCGTCACGCCAAAGGCGCGTAAGTCAAATAGGGTCTATTCGCAGTGGTCCTTTGCCGAACTGCATACGCTCATCAGCTATAAAGCCGCGCTATCCGGTTCATTTGCGGTCAAAGTCGATGCGGATTATACGTCAAAGGGCTGTCCCAGGTGTGGGTATACAGCCGATGAGAACCGCCCGAACAAGGGGTTGCTCTTTGTGTGTCAACAGTGCTATTATACACTGCATGCGGATCTCGTTGGGGCGAGAAACGTGGTGATGCGAACGCTCGTGCTCCGACAAGATTGGAGCACGACAGGGCTCTTATCAATGGCCCCTGATGCCTCGGACCGTGAAGCCAAAGCGGCACGCCTGCGAAGGTATGCCGAATTGCGGTGGAGTCCAGAGGTAAGAAGCCTTAGGTCCAAGACTGAGGGTGATTGATTAATGAGTGTGTCACTCGCCTTTTCCACCAGAGTTTAAGGCGCCAAAGCGATTCGGCTTCCTTGATAGCTTTGGAGGGAGGGAAATAGTGCATTACTCTTCCACCCAGGTAGCGTACAGGCTACCTCCGCAACCAATAAACACAGCTTCATCATTCCAATGCTAAAGGAAAGGAGTGGAAATCCTCTAGGCTGGTAGTGTAGACTAAAGCTAGGTATTCTATCCCTAAGGGTCCACGACCCGCACAAACATATCCCGAACGTACACCGGATGAAAATGCATTATCGCGTTCACTACCTATTTTTCATAAGTGGCAACGCGACCAGTGAGATGGAGGTACCATCAATGTCGATGAAGCGCGCAATTACCGTGACCGTGAATGGTCAGGAGCACCGTTCTGAGGTCGAGCCGCGCATGTTGTTAGTCCATTATTTGCGAGAGGTGTTAGATCTTACAGGTACCCATGTCGGGTGCAACACTTCTCAGTGTGGAGCATGTGTGGTGCTGCTTAATGGCGAAGCAGTAAAATCCTGCACCGTTCTTGCCGTCCAGGCCGATGGTTGTGAAGTCACCACCATTGAGGGACTGGCTACCGAAGGCAACCTGCACCCGATCCAGGTAGGCTTCTGGGAAAAGCATGGCTTGCAGTGTGGTTTCTGCACACCGGGCATGATTATGGCCTCTTACCAGCTGCTCAAGCATAACCCCAACCCGACCGAAGCTGAGATTCGCAAAGGTCTCGAAGGCAACATCTGTCGCTGCACCGGTTATCAGAATATCGTGAGCGCCGTCCAGTTTGCTGCCGAACAGATGCGCACCGGCAAAACCGAGCCTGTGAGCGCCGGAGATTAATCTCAGCCTGCATGGAAGCAGCCAACCCGACGTTCTTACTGCTTTCGTTTCGTTTCTCATCTACTGAGAAAGGACATGCATATTTATGGGTATTGCAGCTATGGTCGGCACGCCCATCAAGCGGCGTGAAGACCCCCGACTCATTACGGGCCAGGCAACATACGTTGATGATATCAAACTCCTCGGCATGCTCCACATGGCAGTGCTGCGTAGTCCCTACGGTCACGCCCGCATCAACAGCATCAAAACCGACGCGGCCCGCAAACTTCCCGGCGTGGTTGCCGTTTATACAGCCGACGACCTGAAAGGGAAGGTGGGCAATATCGCTATCGCTGTGCCGTTGGGGCACATTGCCGAAGGGATGGGAGGCCGCGGCCCGCTTGCCGAGGGCAAGGTGCGCTTCTACGGCGATCCGGTGGCTGCCGTTATCGCGGACACTCCCTATGTCGCACGCGATGCCCTCGATTTGATCGAGGTCGATTATGAGCCTCTGCCCGCTATCGTTGATGTAGAGAAAGCCATGCAGCCAGGCGCGCCGCTCCTGTATGAGCAGTTCGGCACCAACGTCGCCTTCAGCATGCATCCACCAACCGACGATATTGATAAGATCTTTGAGCAGACGAAAGCCGGTGGCGGCATTGTCGCGAAGGCGCGCCTGGTCAACCAGCGACTCGCTCCCGCCTCGATGGAGACGCGCGGCGTCGTCGCGGAGTTCCGCAAATCAGACAAGACGCTCACCGTCTGGAGTTCTTCGCAGATTCCACACCTGCTACGCAATATCCTGTCGGCGTTGGTCGGGCTTCCCCAGCACCAGGTACGCGTCATTGTGCCGGAAGTGGGCGGCGGCTTCGGCGCCAAGCTCAACATTTACCCTGAAGAAATGGTGGCCGCGTTCGCTACCATGCAAACAGGGCGGCCTGTGAAGTGGATCGAAGATAGAAGCGAGAATCTCGCCGCAACTATTCACGGACGCGACCAGGTTGACTATATCGAAATTGCCGCGACAAAAGAAGGCAAAGTGACCGGCCTCAAGGTGCATGGCATATCGGATCTCGGCTCCTATTGCCAGATCTTCACCGACGTGATCATGATCGCCTTCGGCTTCCCTGTTTCTTGCGGCTCTTACGATATTCCAGCAGTACATTTGAGCGCAGATATTGTTTTCACCAATAAAGCGCCTACCGACGCTTATCGCGGCGCAGGACGCCCCGAAGCGACCTATGTCATCGAGCGTGCCGTAGACCTGGTAGCATTTGAGCTGGGCAAAGATCCGACGGAGATCCGCAAAATCAACTTTATTCAGCCGGACCAGTTCCCCTACAAGTCAGCCGCCGGGGCAATCTATGATACGGGCAATTACCAGCCTGCGCTGGAAAAAGCGATGGCGATCATCGATTACCAGAACCTGCGCGCCGAACAGGCCCGCAAACGTGCTGAAGGGAAGCTGATGGGCATCGGCATCTCCTCCTACATTGAGATTTGCGGGTTCGGCCCTAAGGGTAGCGCACCCGTTGGTCTCTATGAGAGCGCGCGCATCCGCGTCGAGCAGAGCGGTACCGTGATGGTCTACACCGGCTCCTCCCCGCATGGCCAGGGAGAAGAAACGACCTTCGCCCAGATTGTGGCGGAAGAGTTCAGCATTCCGATTGAAAACATTCTGATTATGCACGGCGACACCGACTCCACGCCCGAGGGACGCGGTACCTACGGCAGTCGCACCACCGCCGTCGGTGGCTCCGCCGTCTTCAATGGAGTGCAGCGCCTCAAGGAGAAGATGAAGCAGATCGCGGCCCATATGCTGGAGGCCAGCCCCTCCGACATCAATCTGGAAGATGGCAAGTTCTCGGTCGCCGGCACGCCGCAGAAATCTGTCACCTTTACTGAAGTCGCCACCGCCGCCAACCTTTCCAATACCCTGGCCCCAGGCATCGAACCCGGACTGGAAACCACCGTCTTCTTCGAGCCTGAAGCGTGCGTCTTCCCCTTCGGCACACACATTTGTGTGGTTGAAGTTGACAAGGGGACGGGTGAGGCCAAGATCACGCGCTTTGTGGCCGTCGATGACTGCGGGCGGCAGATCAACCCGATGATTGTCCAGGGCCAGGTGCATGGCGGTATCGCGCAAGGCATCGGCCAGGCAATGTGCGAAGAAGTCGTCTACGGCGAAGATGGTCAACTACTGACCGCCACGCTAATGGACTACGCCATGCCAATCGCCAAAGAGCTGCCCCTTTACGAGCTTGACCACACCGTCACGTTGACTACGGTCAACCCGCTTGGCGTGAAAGGCATCGGTGAGGCTGGCACTATCGGCTCAACCCCGGCGGTTGCTGCTGCGGTCGCGGATGCCCTGGGCGTTGCTCACGTCGATATGCCGTTCAAGGCGGAAAAATTGTGGAAGATCATCAACCAGAAGTAACGCTTACGCTGGTTTTAGATACAGTTGACGGTGAAGAGGAGAAAATATCATGTCTGTACCCGCAGCATTCGATTACCATCGCGCCGCGACAGTGGATGAGGCCATCACGCTGCTGCAACAATACGGCGACGAAGCCAAAGTGTTGGCGGGCGGTCATAGCCTGATACCAGCCATGAAGCTGCGCCTGTCCCAGCCCGGCCATCTCGTGGATATCGGTCGCATCAGCGGGCTATCCTATATCCGCGAGGAGAATGGGAAGATTGTTATCGGTGCGATGACAACCTATACCGCCATCGAGCGTTCCGACCTGCTGCGTCGCCAACTCCCGGTGCTACCAGAAACGGCCTCGCTGATCGCAGACCAGCAGGTGCGCAACCGTGGCACTATTGGCGGCAGCATGGCGCACGCCGATCCCGCCTCCGATATGCCCGGCGTGGTGCTGGCGCTGCGCGGCGAGATCGTCGTACAGGGACCCAACGGCAAACGTACGATCTCAGCCGACGATTTCATTACCGGCACCTTCAGCACGGCTCTGGCTGCAAACGAAATCGTGCTTGAGGTTCGCTTCGCCACGCCGTCCGGTAAGATGGGCAGCGCCTACGAGAAGCTGGCGAATAAAGCGTCCCATTATGCCGTCGCGGGATGCGCCGCCACTATTACGCTCGGCCCCGACGGCACCTGCACGGCAGCAGGAATCGCGATCACCGGCGCTGCAATGCAGACGGCGCGCGCAAAAACTGTGGAAGCGGCTCTCGTGGGCAAGAAGCTCGACGAGGCAACCATCGCGGAAGCAGCCAGCCACGCCGCCGATGGGCTGGAAATTGTGGCCGACATTCACGGCTCGAAAGAGTATCGCCGCCAGATGACTACGGTGGTCACACGCCGCGCCATCACCCGCGCGCTCGAACGAGCATAACTATCGTTAGCCCTGATTAAGACCTGTTTGTAGCATGTAAGAAATCATGCAAGTACGCCCGTAACAAGCGTACTTGCATGATTTCTGTCGCATTATACGCCTCTCACTCAAACTCAAAGGAAATAGACATGCACGATATCCGCATAGAGCGCTGGGCGCATACGCTGGTCCATTATTGCCTGTATCTCAAGCCAGGAGATATTTTCGCCATTTATAGCACACCACTCGCTGCTCCGCTCATTGAAGCCCTATACCGCGAGGCTCTGCATATGGGGGCGCAGCCGATACCGGTGATTGACCTGGAGGCCCTCGACGAGATCCTGCTGCGCGAAGGCAACGAGACACAACTGGTAACACCGTCTCCCATTGACCAACTGCTCGCAGAGAAAGCAACCGCCCGGCTGAGAATCGGGGCGAGAAGTAATACGAAAGCGATGAGCGGCATCGATCCTGCACAGGCATCCAAACGGCGGCAGGCTATGCGTGAAATAGCAAGCACATTTCGCAGGCGCGAGCAGGAAAAAGCCTTCCGCTGGAGCACCACGCTCTACCCCACACACGCCTCCGCCCAGGACGCCAATATGTCGCTGCACGACTTTGAAGAATTCGTTTTCGACGCCTGCTTCCTCAATGATCCCGATCCTATCGCGCGCTGGAAGGACCTGGCAGCGCAGCAGCAGCGACTGGTCGATTGGCTGGTGGGACACAAACAGATACGCGTGATTGGAGAAGGCACCGATCTGACGCTCTCGATTGAGAATCGCATCTTTATCAATAGCGATGGCAAACGCAATTTCCCCAGCGGAGAGTTTTTTACGGGACCGATTGAGAACAGCGTCAATGGAGCCATTCGTTTTGATATTCCCGCGACCTACGAGAGTCGCGCAGTCGATGGCATCAGGCTGGTATTCCAGGAGGGGAAAGTCGTCGAGGCCAGCGCACGCGAGGGACAGGACTTCCTGCTACAAATGCTCGAACTTGACGCGGGCGCGCGCTACGTGGGCGAATTCGCTTTTGGCAACAATATGCGGATCAGCCGGAGCATCAGGAATACCCTCTTCGACGAGAAAATCGGCGGCACCATCCACATGGCGCTGGGCTCCAGTTATCCTGAAACGGGAGGAGTCAATCAGTCCGCGCTGCACTGGGATATGGTGTGCGATCTGCGTACGTCAGGGGAGGTCTGGGTCGATGATACGCTTTTCTTAAAAGATGGCAAAATCCTGGTGTAATGCCTGATGACGCAGAGCCATAGAGCAACGCAACTTGCTAACTTCCTTTCGTATAGCTTAGAATAAAGGGTACTACTTTTTGTGTACGGCGTGGCATAGTCTGTTATGGGAGGCTTCCGTTGGAGCAGGATTTGTTGACAAACTTTACAGGTATTGAAGATGTACAACGGGCGATGTTTGCCCACAATTATGTAGCGGACCGCAGCCTGGCGACAGCGGTATACCTGGCTCTCAAACGGCGCAAGCCGCTGCTGCTGGAAGGTGAACCAGGAGTAGGCAAGACGGAGGTCGCCAAAGTTCTGGCCGCAGCCCTGGATACCCGACTGATTCGCCTCCAATGTTACGAGGGCATCGATATCAGCACAGCCGTGTACGAATGGAACTATACGCGCCAGATGCTCTATATCCGCCTGATGGAAGCAAGCGGCACGAATCGCCAGGATGAGCTGAAAGAGATTTTCGGCCCCGATTTTTTGATGCAGCGTCCACTGCTTCAAGCCATCGATCCTGCCAATAGCAAGCCTCCCGTTCTGCTGATTGATGAACTCGACCGTAGCGACGAGGAGTTTGAGGCATATCTGCTAGAGCTGCTCTCCGACTTCCAGATCACCATTCCCGAAATCGGGACGATTCAGGCCAAAGAGACGCCATTTGTGATTATCACGTCCAACCGCACACGCGAGATTCATGATGCCCTGCGGCGGCGCTGCCTCTATTACTGGATCGATTTCCCAACGCTGGAAAAAGAGTACGCGATTGTCCTGGCGCGTATGCCCGGCGTGCCAGAACGCTTAGCCAGGCAGGTCTGCGCCTTTGTGCGCGAACTGCGCAGCGTCGATCTGTATAAAGCGCCCGGTGTCGCGGAAACGCTCGATTGGATCAGCTCCCTGCTCGCGTTGAACCAGTTGGAGCTGGTGGAGGGGCCAGTGCGCGAAACGCTTGGGGCATTGCTGAAATATCAGGACGATATACTGAAAATTGGCGGCGGCGATCTGGGTAAAACGTTGCAGAAAATCCGGGGAGCCTAGCAAGCTATGAACGCACTCCCACAGGACAATGGAGCCACCCCGGAAAAAATAGCGCTGGAATTACGACCGCTTGATATCGAACGCGGCGAGCGCCTGCTCTACCGCTTAACCGAATTTGGTCGCCTGCTCTGGGAATCGGATATTAACGTGGGGCCGCACCAGATTCTGGAGCTGGCTGAGACGCTGAACCTGATCGATATTACCGATAAAGAGGAGTTTTATCATACCCTCAAGTGCTGCCTGCTGACCAAACACGAGAAAGAGCCGATCTTCAACCAGATGTTCACCTATTACTGGTTGATGCGCGACCAGCAAAACAAGAAAGATAAGGAGCGTTCGGGCGCGGCTAAGCGTGAGGAACGCCAGATGCGTATCCCGCCATCGGAGCGCAAACGCCTGGCGGAACATATGAACGCCGATACGCGCAAAGAGCTCCGGCAGGAGATGCGTCCAACCGAGCGCCGTCAGCCACGCAACGTCCGCGAAGAGCGTGACGACGATGATGATACCGGGCAGCCACCACAGGGTACCGCCTACAGTGCCATCGAACAACTGAGGAAGAAAGATTTCGAGAACTTCACCTGGGAAGAGGTACAGGAAGCTAAGAGACTGATGGCGGAGATGCGCTGGAATCTGGGGATGCGCCGGACGCGCCGCAAAGCGCCCGCCAGGAGCGGCTCCTACCCGGATATGCGCCGCATTGTGCGCCGCAATCTGAAATATGGTGCGGAACTGATTGAATTGACATGGCGCGAGATAAAATACAAACCGCGCCCGCTAGTCATCATCTGCGATATCAGCGGCTCCATGAGCCTCTATTCGCGGCTACTGCTGCACTTCATTCACACCATCTCGAATGGTCTGATGAACGTCGAAACCTTCGTCTTCGGGACGCGCCTGACCCGCATCACGCGCCAGTTGAAAAAGCGCGACGTTGACGATGCCGTGCGCGACGTTGCCAAATCGGTGCAGGACTGGTCGGGTGGCACGCGTATCGGCGACACGCTGCACCACTTTAATCATCAGTGGGCCAAACGCGTTTTGGGCCGTGGAGCGGTGGTGCTGATCATCAGCGACGGCTGGGATCGCGGAGATGCGGGTGTGCTACAGATCGAAATGGATCGCCTGCAACATAGCTGCCATCGCCTGATCTGGCTCAACCCGCTGCTGGGCTCGCCCGATTACCGGCCCTTAACGATTGGCATGAAGACAGCATTGCCGTTCATTGACGACTTCCTGCCTGCCCATAACCTGGACAGCCTGATTAGCCTGGGGAATTTACTCTCCAAAATTGACGATAGCAGACCCGTACGTAGCGCCGCAGCCCGTCATCAAGCGGTTGAACGATGGAGCAAAGCCCGCTACTAATAGAGCAAGAAGCACTATCTTTTTTGACGCGACTGACGCAGAAAGCAGAGGAACACGATGCGCGATATATTACCTGATATAGAGAAATGGCGCACTCAAGGCGAACAGGTTGCGATTGCTACCGTGGTAAGCATGGCTGGCTCCGCGCCTCGCAGGCCGGGAGCCAAGCTGGCGGTGAGCGAGAGCGGCGAGCTGGCAGGTTCGGTGAGCGGAGGATGCGTCGAACCCGCCGTCGTCCATGCAGCTATGGAGGTGATCAAAAGCGGGAAACCGCAGATGCTCGAATTCGGCATCACCGAAGAAGACAACATCGAGCAGATCGGTCTGGCCTGCGGCGGCACCATCCACGTCTTCGTCGAACGGCTTGACTGGTAACAATTCGCTGTGGGAATGGGGCACAATGGTGCAAGGCTGGGCAACCGCAAGGGATTGCCCCTACCTGAATGGGCGAACAATATTCTGTAGGGGCACGGCCTTGCGCCTGCCCTGTTTTAAATAGGAGAGGATCGTCATCATGAGCAGTCTATATGAAGAACTAAAAGACCAGTTGGGAAAAGAGAAAGGTGTGGCGCTGGCAACGGTTGTGCGTGGTCCTGAGCAGGTGGGAGCGAAACTGCTGGTGTTTCCTGATAAAACTGCTCATGGGACGCTCGGCGATGCAACGCTTGAAGGTATAGTCATCCAGGACGCCGAGCGGGCAATCTGGACCGGAGATGCCAATACACACACATATACCATTGAAGGAGCAACGGAACGACAGCCCTTTGAGGTGTTCATCGAAGGCTTCCCACCTCCCCCATCGCTCATCATCGTCGGCGCGGGCCATATCGCCATCCCTCTTACCACATTCGCCAAAACGCTCAATTATCGTGTGATCGTGATCGACGCGCGTGCAGCTTTTGCCACCCGCGAACGCTTCCCTCATGCCGACGAGCTGATCGTTGAATGGCCTGATGAAGTATTGGAGAAAATGGATCTCAATCCGTCTACATCAGTAGCGGTATTAACGCACGATCCGAAGTTTGACGAACCAACGCTCAAAGTTGTGCTCTCGCGCCGCGTCGGCTATGTGGGCGCGATTGGCAGTCGCAAAACCAGCGGGGAGCGAGCCGAGCGGCTCAAAAAACAGGGACTCACAGATGAACAGCTTGCCCAGATTCATGGCCCAATCGGGCTAAATATTGGCGCAACTTCGCCGGAAGAGATGGCGCTGGCTATCATGGCCGAGATCGTGGCAATGCGCCACGGCAAGGATCGCACGGTAATGCACGACTGGACAAAAAAATAAGAGATGCAACTTCCTGTTCCTTCGTTCGTCTGTAATAGTGGAGTAAGAACTTCAAGTGGTATGCGCAGAGGTAGATGGATTGAACATATATCATAGCAGCGCACGATGATTGTGCTTTCTATCTGGGAGAAGGATTCTCAATGTCAAATAACTATATAAATCCAGATGACGAACCAACATTACCAGTCCGGCCATCGTCTTATCAAGGTCAAAATCAACAGGGCAAGCTGGTGCTCGGCAGTTTTAAAAATCAGTCGGGACAGTCGCAGCGCCGCCCTTATCAATATGTTCAACAGCCCGATCCGGCAGAGCAAGCCACCGTTTATCCCAACCGGGCACAGCAAGTTGCGCCCAATGCTAACCCGTATCCCTACTATCAAGCGCCGCAGCCAGCAGGTCGTGGAAGATCAAGGCGCGGCCCTCGACGCAGAGGGAAGGGCTGCCTGATCACAATGCTGATCGTGATAGTGCTCGCCTGTATTGTTGGAGGCTTCACCCTGACAACGGCGCAGCGCGTTCTGGCTTTTGGCTCCGCTATCTCCACGCAGTCGCCTCTGAGCACACAAACAGGCTATATGGGGACCAGCGACCGCACCGATCTGCTGGTGATGGGCTATGGTGGGAGCGGCCACGATGGAGCTAATCTCACGGACTCGATGATGGTCATCAGCCTGATGCCACAAAATCATCACACGACGCTCATCTCTGTTCCACGCGATTTGTGGATTCAGTATCCGCCAAACTCAGGCAATTATACCAAACTCAACTCTATCTACGAGCTTGCCTCTAACAATGGGCAGCAGCCAGCAGTGGGTGGAGATGCAGCCGCAGCTAAAATATCGCTGGTTACCGGTCAGAACGTGAAATACTGGTTGACCATCAATTTTACTGGCTTCCGCGAATTGATCGATTCTATTGGTGGCGTCGATGTCTACGTCCCCGATGCTTTCACCGCGAAGTACCCGAAAAATGATGACCCGGCTATTGATGCGAGCTGGATTACCGTTCACTTCAATAAGGGCAATCAGCACATGGATGGAGAGACAGCCATCCGCTATGCTCGCGCCCGCGAGGTGCTCGACAATCTGGCAGAAGGCACTGATTTTGCCCGCTCTGCACGCCAGCAGATCATCATCAAAGCGGCTCTAGCCAAAGTCAAACAGATGTCAACCTGGCCCAACCTCTTCAATGCGATGAATGCTCTGCAACATACCATCTACACCAATATGTCTCTGGCTGATCTGACAGAGTTCGCCATGAAAATGGACCTCAATGATCCTCACACCGCCCATATAGGCTTGAGCAACCAGAATGTGTTACAGGATGGCACATCAAGCGACGGGCAATATATCCTCCAGCCTGCTAATGGCAACTGGAAAGGGATTATTGACTACATTAATCAACACTTGTACAACTAAACAAGCTGGATGATATAGATTGTTGGAACAGGGGGGTACGCCGCATGCCACAGCGCGATGCACGGTTGGTCGGTGGCGTCTATCGCGTGGGCCAGGTGATCGCGAGCAGCGAAATACTGACGATATGTACAGCTTACAACCGGAACACCAGCGATGTTGTGGGGCTCTCTATTATAGAAATCCCTGCAACGGCTCCACAAGATCTGGTATCTACCCGGCTAAATGCCCTCGCGTCACGACGCCAGGTAATATCACCTTATGTACTCCAGGTCTTCGATTGGGGCATTGAAGGAACGCGAGCCTACATCGCAACCGCCTCGCCACGGGGCATCACATTGCAGCATGTGCTGGATAACGAGAATATCGATATCCAGCGCGCCCTCACTCTGACCCAACAGATTACGCAGGGATTACAGGCATTGCACCAAAAGGGAATCACAGGGCTCGACCTTCGCCCACAACTCATCACCGTTGACTCAGACGGCATCACTGACCGTACACAAATCGATGATATCGGGCTAAGGTCGCTGCTCAATAGCATTGGCTATAAGAATGACCAGCACAACAGTGATATTAGCACCCTTGATTCTCGTTATGCCCCACCCGAATATATTAATGGCGGGCAGATCGGCCCGTGGAGCGACATTTATCAGGTCGGCCTGCTCCTGTTCACAATGATTACCGGTCGATTACCCTTCGTGGGACGGAACCAGGCAGAAACAGGGGTGATGCAGACAAGTAGCCCTTTGCCACGCATGGCGCAGTTCAAGCACGATACTCCCTCATCACTGCAAACACTGGTTGACCGAATGATGGCAAAGGAGCCTGCACAACGTTTCTCGGATACCTCCTCGCTGCTGCATGCCCTGGAAACGCTGGCAGTTCCCGCACATCATCCTTCCAACGACAGGCAAGCGCGAGAGGACAATCAGACGATACATGTAGCGGGGCTGACTAACGAGATGCCGCCAATAGAGCGCGACATTGCGCAGCAGGCCACGCAGATCGAAAAAAACGCGCTTTTACAGTACCAGTTAGATGCGCTGGCCTCCAATCCTCCCACAGAAACTGATACGCTGGCCTATCTCTGCTATGAGCAAGCGGGAGAAGAAACGCAACGCTTCGCTATTACTCGCAAAACAGTCATTGTGGGGCGCTCCGATCCCAAGCGGAATTATACGCCTGATATTGATTTGAGTGGACCTGATAAGAAAATGATGGTGTCACGCCAGCATGCGCGCATCCGCTTCGAGGAAGCGTTTTTTTACATCGAGGACCTCAAGAGCCGCAATAAAACGCGCCTGCGCGACCTGGTGCTTGAGCCATTTCGGTCTGAGATCCTGCACCATGGAGACATCCTCTATTTTGGCAATGTGCGCATAAGGTTTGTCGTTCCCGAGAGAGAAAGTTCTTCCCCCCTTAAAAAATAGCAAAATCTCTGTTATAATCAAGCACATTACTCCCAGGGCTTTTCCGTGTTCCTCTCCTCTCCCTCCTGCCGACGGGATTCGCGCCCCCAACGGGGCGCAGGGCAAGAGGAGAGAGGTGCAGGCAACGCCGCGACGCGGCGTTGCCTGCACCTCTCTCCTCTTGCGAGCAGGGCTTCGCTCTGTGAGCATGACGAACACGGAAAAGCCCTGACATTACTCCCGAAGCATTGTTTTATCTGTATCTATATGATACCATAGGAACATATTTTCCTACAGACAGAGGAGTAAGTCATATTTGGAGGCATGGTTTATGGATTGCTTGCTCTGACACGTCATTTTTATCTATCTATCTATCTATATGTACAAGAGAACAAACTAAAAGAAGGGTTTTTTCTTCATGGGATTCGAACAGTATCACGAACCGGCAAACGAGCTATCACAGCAGACGCGAACCTTTGCCCGCATCATTGCTTCACTCAATGAGGAGTGCGAGGCTATCAACTGGTACGAGCAGCGTATTTCGGTTGAACAGGACGAGGAAGCAAAGCGCATTATGCAACATGCTCAGGAAGAGGAATTTTTGCATTTCTCAATGGATCTGGAGCTTCTGCTCAGACGTCATCCCAAGTGGCGAGTGGCCGCTCAAAGCATTCTTTTCAAGAGCGGAGACATTATAGCTAATGCCGAGCGCGGAGAGGATGCCGAAGAAAAAATGTGAGGGTATACCATCCTCTCCATTTACCTCTTGCTTTAACTGCCGGCAATAGCAATTAAATCTGCCAATAGCCCCTGGCCCGTCTGGAGCTTGCCAGCTCCGGGGCCGATGATGGTAACTTGAGAGAGCGTGTCTGTCTGAAAGGTAATACCATTCATCACTCCATCGACGCGAGCTAATGGATCATGCTCTGGCAAGGCCACCGGCTCAACACGAGCTTCCAGAGGGATCTCATCAAGGTCTTCAACCGGCTGCAATGAGGCAATTAGCTTGATGCGCTTCCCCTCGTGCTGGGCCGCGCGCATTTGCTCTTGAGAGATCGACGTAATGCCGCGACGCAACACCTGATCAGGCTTGAGGGTATGCCCAAAAACCAGCGAGGCCAGGATCAGTATTTTAGCCACGGCGTCGTAGCCTTCGACATCGGCGGTGGGGTCCGCCTCGGCATACCCCAGCGACTGAGCCTCCGCCAGCACTTCGGCATAATCGCGCCCGTTCGCCATCGCGCTCAGTATATAATTAGACGTGCCGTTGAGGATGCCACGAATGGAGCGCACGCGCGCGCCTGCCATGCCCTGACAAACGGTGCTCAGAACAGGGGTACCCGCCATCACCGTCGCCTCCATGCGCAACTGCACCCCGTTTTGTTGCGCTAATGCTAATAGTTCGCGCGCAGCCAGAGCAGCGGGTCCCTTATTCGCGGTAATGACATGCATACCCTTAGCAAGCGCAGCACGAATATGGCTCATGCCCGGCTCTCCATCGTGCAGATTGGTAAGCGTCACCTCCGCCAGCATATCCGCTTCTATGGCTTTTATCCCCTCCAGCACATTGGCCCAGTGCTTTACATCGGGATACTCGGTCAGAGATCTTCGCTGTGCCGCCAAATCCAGAAGGGCAGCAATGTCCAGCCCGACCTCGCGGTAAATCAGGCCGGAGCGGGCATTTGCAACGCTGACAAGCGTCACCTCAAGGTCGTAATGCCGCCGCAACAGATCTTTTTTCGTGGAGAGCAGTTCTGCCAACCCCTGGCCCACCACCCCAAAACCGATGAGAGCAAGTCGCAGATGTTTCATTGCCAGCCCCTGACTCTATATCCAGGATAATTTCAGCCGGTCCAGGACGCGCTTGACCGGCCCCAATTCCTCAATACCCAGCATACGAGCGCCGCGAATATAGATAACCACCCCGACAAACAGCTCAAGCAACAACTTTATCAGCGCCATAAACGCACCTATCACCCCCAGGGCCTGTTCATTGGTCGTCACAAGGATGCGATCAAGCACAAAGCGCACAATAAGCAGACCAACCCCCATCGCGACCGCCGCCAGCGTGACACGTCCAATAAACATAGCGGTGTTGCGCAGTTGCAAACCACCCAGGCGCTGATGGAGTAGCCAGAGCAGGATAGCAGCTTCGGCCAGCCCGGCAATAGATGTGGAAAGCGCGAGCGCGCCCAGGCCCCATTGCGCGCCCCACACGGCGACATTGATCAGCACCAGGCTCAACGCAATCTTGAAAACGAACTGCCCTACGCTGACAATCACCGGTGTGGTACTATCACGCATAGCATAAAATGAACGTGTCAAAATTTCTACCGCAGCAAGGCCAGTTAGCCCTACAGCAAAAAAGGCCAGAGGCACCGCCGTCGAATAGGCATCGCCCAACGTATAGCGGCCATGCTGGAATAGCACCTGGATGATAGGAAAACCCAGGACGATCAGGCCGACGCTCGAAGGAATCGACATAAAAAGAATGCTACGCAGCGTCTCCAGGATAGTACTGCGTACGCGATCCAGCCGCCCTCTTGCTACATTCTCTGATAATGTTGGGAAAGCTGCCGTCGATACGGCCATACCAAAAATGCCGAGCGGTAACAGGAGAAGTTGCAACGCATAATAGTACTGCGAAATCAAGCCATCAGTTTTCCCTGCCACCACAACTACCGCCAGGAGTTGGATCAGGCCGCGATCAACGAAAGTCGAGACGTAAAGCATGGCAGCATTCACAATACGAGGAATCATCTGGCGCCCTATCTGGATCACGCCAGGATGGCGCCAATCGAACGAGGGCGTATAACGCATGCCGACTTTAAAGAGGCCGGGCACCTGGATAGCCACCTGTAATATCGCCCCTAACACAACGCCCCAGGTGGCGCCATAAACGGCAAAGGTATCATCGTGATGGCCACCGAAAGCCAGAAAGATGCCTGGGAGTAAGCCAATGATCAAACCAACATTATAGAGCACGGTGCCAATGGCGGGCAAACGGAAATCCTGCTGGGCATTCAATACGGCGGTCACTATGACCCCGCCCCCCAGTGCAACCGATTGTAGCAGCATGATGCGGGTCAGTGACGCAATCAGATCCAGTTGGCCGGGATCATGGATGCCAGGGTTGTAAAGCGGCACGAGTTGTCGCGCGAACAGAATCGCGATCAGCGCCAACCCCATCATTATGGCCAGAGCCAGATTCAAAGCGGAGCTTGCGATATGCCAGGCCGTCTTCCGGTCGTTTTCGCCGATCATATAGGTGGTGAAAACAGGGATGAAGGCCGAGCTAAGAGCCCCACCGGCAACGATGTTAAAGATGAGATCGGGAATAAGAAATGCCTGCAAGTATGCATCTGAAGTGTGACCTGCACCAAAGACATAAGTAAACAGTGAAGAGCGTAACAGCCCCAGTATGCGACTGGCGATAAATGCTCCAGTCAGGACCAGAGCAGCTCTCCCGATACGAACCTGCTGAATCATCCCCGTATCCTGCGCTGGCTCAGCGGCTGATACGAGGCCGCCGGTGGATGCAGGTTGGACGGGCAGAGAAGCCGCAGGCGACCATTGCGCTGAAGGAGCCAGTGGCGATGCAGGAGAAGAAGGGAGCTTCAAAGACGAGAGGGGCGCTGGAGGCATCGGCGATTTCTTCGCCCCCTTCCGTCCCCACGGTATTAACGTTGTTGCATCTGGCTGCATACGTCGTTGTTGGCGGCGCATCCGGTCCTCACGTAACTGCTGCAATCGCTGCTGGCGCAACTGTGGTATCGGCTGAGATGGCTGGGGAGCATCAAAATACTGATACTCCATCCCCTGCCCATAACCCAGCGATGTTCCCATATCCTGGATAGGCTCCTGCGCACGAGGCGGCCAATGAGGAGATGGCGAGAGCTGCGGGGGCAGCGGCGATTGCGGCGGCTGAGCTGGCAGAAACAGGCGTGATGGCGTTGGCGGCACGACAGGAGAATGCGGTGACGCCTCTTGCATACTATCTTGGTCGTATTGCCAGCTATAATACTTTTGTTGCTCTAATTGCCCCTGCTCTGGCAGAGGCGGCTGTTCTTCGTTTCCCACAATTTTCTCTATTTGGAATATATAAGGATAAAACCGGTATTTTTAACAGGACCACAAAAAGTATACAATTTTACTTGCTCAGCATACCATACCTATACGATTCTGGCTAGCCCATTATCAGAGAGTACTTCCTGGCAACGGCAGAAATCCATGAAACAAAACAGCCCCATATTCACTCTTAAAGAGCATACTGCCATTCAGGCAGATCTTTCGCATCCTGTACGGATGCTACCAACCGGAGGTTCAATTGCAACCCACTAAACTATATAGAGCTATCGTTCTAGTAACAGTCATTGTTCCCTTGCTCGCCACAGCTTACGCCATCTGGCTGTTATGGAACCGAGCGGTGAACTGGTCAGATATCACTCTGCTGCTCATTATGTATTCCCTTACTGCATTTGGCGTGACTGTTGGATTTCACCGTATGCTCACACATCGTAGCTTCAAGCCCCATCCTGTGATTAAATTTATCCTGCTCGTTCTCGGCTCTATGGCTCTGGAGGGGCCTGCACTTGAATGGGCAGCTACCCATATAAAACACCATGCGAACTCTGATCGTGAAGGCGATCCTCATAGCCCCGTCGAAGGCTTCTTCCATGCCCACATTGGCTGGATCTTTAACGCCGAAAAAGCCGATCCCAACGTCTACTGCCGCAACCTGGTCAGAGATCCAATGATCGTCTTTATCGACCGCACATTTTTCCTCTGGGCAGCGTTATCAATAGTGATACCCTTCGCCATTGGTGGCTGGCATGGTCTGCTCTGGGGCGGGCTTGTGCGCATCTTTCTAGCCCATCATGTCACATGGAGCGTCAATTCCGTCTGCCATACCTTTGGGCGACGGGACTTCGAAACGACAGATCAAAGCCGTAACGAATGGATTGTGGGGCTGCTGGCCTTTGGTGAGGGCTGGCATAACAATCATCACGCGTTTCCTCGCTCGGCCTTCCACGGGTTGCGCTGGTGGCAATTCGATCTCTCCGGCTACCTCATCTGGACGCTTGAACGCTTTGGACTGGTTAAGGATGTCTATCGCGTCACGCCTGAGATGCTACAACGCCGCCACAATAAGACGCTCAATGCTACATTAGAGACCTCAAACATGCCAGAAACCGCAACAGCCGCAGAGGTAGAGAAGGTTGCGCTATAAGCAAAGGGAACTGCTTCCAGGCGGGTGTAAGCTGTACACCCGCCTTTTTTCTTTGCCGATTTGACACATTCAGCCAACGCCGCTACAATCCGCTCAGACGAACTTATCGATAGACCAGGCCTCTCAAACGTTGTCTTTTTGGACCGAACGGCTCGCAAGCGAGCTGTTCTGGGGAGGAAGGTGTTGGGCTAAGGGCGTAGCCCTTAGCCCAACACCTTCCTCCCCAGAGAGCGCCGAAGGCGGGAGCAGTCAAAGCGTACTGCGACGATTGAGAAACCCTGATCGATAGATGACCCGGTGTACCATACTGGAAGAGAGATATACATCGCAAGGAGATATATTTAAGCTTATGGAACATCTCAATGCCGTTATCCTGGCCGGTGGCAGTGGCACGCGTCTATGGCCGCTGAGCACCCCAGATTTCCCCAAACAATTCTTGCCGCTACCCAACGGCAATAGCATGATTCAAGAGACGCTGGCTCGCGTTGAGCCGCTGATAACGACCGACCGCGCCTGGGTTGTCACCGGGCGAAGCATGGTTGAACTGGTGCAGGAACATCTGCCAACGATTCCAGAGCAACATATTCTGAAAGAGCCAATTGGACGCAATACCGCCGCCGCCATTGGCTGGGCTGCCGCTGCCATCGCTCGCCACGATCCTCAGGCTGTGATGGCGATGTTTTCAGCCGATGCCGTCATGCACGATGTAGAGACGCTCAGACAAACGGTTCGCCTGGCTTATGAGCTGGCAGAACAGGGATATCTTGTCACCGTCGGCATCAAACCCACCACGCCTGAAACCGGCTATGGCTATATTCGTTTCGCCGATCCGGTACTCGCAGGCTATGAGCACCAGGCATTTCGAGCAGAGCGATTCGTCGAGAAGCCCGACCTGGCAACGGCTCAGCGCTACCTCCTGGATGGACATTACGTCTGGAACGGCGGCATTTTCATCTGGAAAGTGGCAACGATCCTGGAGGAACTGCATCAACACCTCCCCGAATTAGCGCAAAAAATCGAACTCATGGTGGACACGATGGGAACGGAGCGGGAACAGGCCACGTTTGATGAACTCTGGCCCACCCTGCAATCCATCTCGATTGACTATGGCATTCTGGAGAAAACTAACAATCTTGTCGTTATTCCTGCCGATCTCGGCTGGAACGATGTTGGCAACTGGGAACAATATGGCGCGCTCTTCCCTGCCGATGAACAGGGCGTACGCGCGGTTGGCGCTCATGCGGGACTTGGTAGCCAGAATGTCGTCGTGTACAACAACACGTCACGTCGCATTTACACTATCGGTCTGGAAGATGTGATTGTGGTCGAAATGGACGATATGACGGTCATCTGCCATAAAGCCCATGTGCAGCGCGTGAAAGAGTTAGCGGAACAACATCATAAAAAGGGGTAAGGTGATGCATTGCGGCAGAAGACAGTCGAGCTGGCAGTAGTGGTTCTTTGCCTTCTGTCGCAATCGTTCCTCACCAGACATACGGGATAAACCGGTGGCTGACCTCTGCCATATATGCCTCATAGCCCGGCAGTTCCTTCTTCAACACACGCTCCTCTAATACCGCGCGCCTGAAGAATAAGCCGATGAGGATTGGCGCAAGTACAAGCCCTAAAAGTGAGCCTAGCAAAAGGGGCATCCCTATGAAAAAGAGATGACAACCGGCGTACATCGGGTGACGCATGTAGCGGTACAGCCCCGTGGATACCACCGTATGCCCGCGCTCCTCCTGGATGCGCACGGTCGGCGTTAAGTACGCGTTCTCTCGAAAAGCCAGATAGATCAGAGTAAATGAACCCGCCAGGATAATTGCTCCCACCACCTGAAGCCAGAGCGGCATCTGCGACCAGTGAAAGCGAACGGCATCGAGCGGCATCAGAACTACCCAGGCAGTACAAAGCACAAGCAGTAGCAGAAACATGCCGTCCCGGCCCTTTTGATTGGGACCGAACATGCTCATTCGCTCCTCCAGTAATCCAGGATTGCGCCTGAAGAGCATACGGGCGGTGATTATGACGAAGCTATAGAGCAGAAGCAGAAAGATCCATCCAGCAGACCAGAAGATGGTACCAGCCGCAAGAAACAGGGCCAACGGAAAAAGCAGCAACTGGAAGCTCCCTCCTAGCAGGGCCTTTGTTGTGAGAGTCATGAGTATAACCTCCTCCAAAATTTTTACCTATCTAAAAATATATATTTTAACTAGAAAAAATAATAATGCCATATACTGGATACATTGTCAAGTGAGGACCCCTATGAAAGAGCAGGCAGAACAAGAAATATTCCACAGCAGGGCAGGGGCAAGCCCTGCCCCTACAGCAGCCGTTAAGAGTAGCCATGACCGCCCGATTTGTGCTATGTTATAATACGGAAGAACTGTTGGTGCCATAAAAAAGAAATGGAGTTTCCAGCAATGCTCTTCGAACAACCGACACTCGGCATGCGAGGCATGGTCGCTACTGCTCACTATCTTGCCACACAGGCAGGTTTGCGTATCCTCACGCAGGGCGGCAATGCGATTGACGCTGCCATCGCGGCCAACACGGTGATGACCGTCGTCTATCCGGCTATGTGCTCAGCAGGCGGCGATCTTTTTATCCTCTTCTGGGAAGCTAAGACACAGCAACTTCACGCTCTTAACGCCAGCGGACGCGCGCCACAAGGCATGACGCCGGAATTGTTTGCCGCGCAAGGCATGAAAGAAGTGCCGCAGCGTGGTCCTCTATCAATCAACGTTCCGGGCGCGGTGGATGGGTGGTTTGAGGCGCTAGAGCGTTTTGGCTCTCTTCCGGCGGAAACAATTTTCGAGTCTGCCATCGCCTATGCTGAAGAAGGCATGCCGGTAAGCCCTAAGCTCAGCGGCTGGCTGGCTGAGTCTGCCTCCGGCGCGTTAGGTTCTTGGAGCACAAGCGCAGAGATATTTTTAAGCGGGGGCGCGCCCTGTAAAACGGGAGAAGTGCTACGCCAATCCAATCTGGCGCAAAGCTATAAGATGCTGGCCCGAGAAGGACGAGATGCCTTCTACAAAGGGTCGCTGGCCCGCTCGATTACGGCTTATATCCAGCAATGCGGCGGTGTGCTTAGCATGGAAGATATGGCGGCACACCACTCTGATTGGGTTACGCCTATTTCGACCAGCTACCGGGGCTATGATATCTATGAATTCCCACCTAACACACAGGGGCTTGCCGCTCTGGAGATGCTCAATATTATCGAAGGGTATGATCTCAAGTCACTTGGCTATCAGACGCCTGAATACCTGCATGTGCTGCTGGAGGCAAAGAAGCTGGCATTCGCGGACCGTGACCGCTATATTTCTGATCCGACTTTCGTCGATGTTCCGGTGGCGCGCCTGTTGAGTAAAGACTATGCCGCCCAATTGCGAGAGCGGATTAAACCGGATAGAGCAGCAGCGTATTATGGGGCAGGACTTGAAAAAGAGGGAGATACGATGTATCTTTGTACAGCAGACCGTTTTGGCAATGTTGTTTCTCTTATTCAGAGCCTGTACGCCGGCTTTGGTAGTGGCGTTGTTGGCGGTGATACGGGCGTATTGTTGCATAATCGTGGCTCGTACTTCTCACTTGACCCACGCCACGTCAACTACCTGCAACCAGGGAAGCGCACAATGCACACACTGACGCCTGCAATGGTGATGCGCGACGGCAAACTCCACATGGCGATTGGCTCGATGGGAGCAGACGCACAGCCACAGATTCATGTGCAGTTACTCTCCGCCATGCTTGATTTTGGTCTGAACGCCCAGCAGGCCATCGCTGCTCCACGCTGGCATAGCGGACGTTTCCAGTTTAACACGGGCGCTACAGAA
>Ga0070741_10002661_pt1 | contig 46975 bp, 38 predicted proteins | sample Coa_R1_4_FD_66440 | JGI IMG/M metagenome (GOLD analysis project Ga0070741, IMG submission 66440) | Surface soil microbial communities from Centralia Pennsylvania, which are recovering from an underground coalmine fire - Coalmine... | ecosystem: Environmental > Terrestrial > Soil > Unclassified ... | reverse complement strand
GACGCGGTTACGCCAATCCCGGCATCACCGGCTTTCGGGCAAGTGATTCTCGCGATGTCGAGCATGGTTATGGCCGGATCGTCCAGGCCGCAGCCAGCTTTTTGCCCGGTATTGTAGATGGGCGTTTGACGGGAAAAGGCGCCTGGGAATGGATCAATACCAATCTGGGGGAGGCGGATCTGCTGAACAATAATCCCAAATGGGCTTTGGTCCCGCGCAGGACTGGTCCCGAACTGGCTGTGCAAGCCGCCGAAAGAAGCTTCCGGGCGGCAGAGATCCGCAGACAGCGCCAGATACGGCTGGCCGGCCCCGCTGCGCTGAAGCCCTCACCGCTCTGTAGTAATTGATTCCCAGCGCGTCCTGCAACTCCATACGGTCCCGAAAACCAGATAGCGGCAAGCAGTTCTTCAAACCCGTATCGGTTTCCTAAATACCGCGATGCGCGAAATCCTGCTGATTTTTTTTGTGGCGGCGTTGAGCGCCGCCGCTCTGATTAAGCCGCAGGTCGGCCTTTGCGGTTACATTTGGTTTTCGATCATGCGGCCCGACGCTTGGGCGTGGTCGTCCGGTCTCCCCTACTCGATGGCTCTGGCGGTCGCGACGCTTGCCGGCAGTTTGCGCTATCTTCCCGCAGTTACAGCGCTATTTAAAAGTCCGATCTCGGTTCTCCTTTTGGTTTTGCAGATCCCGGTGCTTTTGTCTGCGGTTTTTGCGCAAGACCCGTCCCTCTGCTGGGAACCGCTGAATCTTTATGCCCGGGTGATCGTGATGGCGTTGCTTGTGGCAGTGCTGGTCAGGACAAAGCAGCAATTGCATAACACGCTATTGCTGATCAGCGTGTTTTTGGGTGCGCTGGGCGCAAGGTTCGGACTCTACGGCATCCTGAATGGCGGAGTCCAGTTCTCCTCGGGCAATGCCGGTTTCATGTCGGACAACAACGACCTGGCCCTCGGCCTGGCTATGGGAGTTCCGCTGTGCTGGTATTCCCGGGCATTGGTGCGGCCGGTGTGGGCCAAAGCTGCTTTCTTACTGATGTTATTTGGAAGCATCGCGGCCATCATCATGACTCATTCCCGCGGAGCGGCCCTTTCGCTGGCGGCAGTTTTTGCCCTGATTGCGGTTAACGAACGCCGAAGGATGGCCGTGCTGCTCTTGCTTCTTCTGATGGCCGCGCCTTCGATTCACCTGGTCCGGCAAACGTACCTGCCGAGGCTTGCGACGCTGGAAGCGCCCGAGGAAGAAAACTCAGCCCTGCTGCGGCTGATCTACGCCAGGGGCGCGGTGCGGATGTGGCTCGATCATCCATTCCTGGGAGTCGGCTTCGGCTCGCGCAACCAGATGCTGCTGTGGCACAAGTATATGTCCGAGGCTACCCGCTCGGAGCCGCAGGTAATTCATAATACTTATCTGCAAATACTGGTGGATTCGGGCTTCTTCGCTTTGCTGATTTACGCCGTTCTGCTGCTCGGGACCATTATTTTTCTTCAGAAATCCGCCGCGCGGGCAAAATGGGAGCATCCCGGCATGGAGGCTTATCCGCTGGCGCTTGCAGCCTCTCTGGCGGCCTTCGCGGTAGGCTGCACCTTCTTATCTCGAGTTGAGTTCGATCTGGCGTACATCCTCCTGATGTGCGCCGCGTCCTGGCAGGCAATCCAGAAGCGGCTTGCTGCGGAAAAGCCGGCCGCCGGGCCGCAGCAACCGGAGGCGGCCGGCCGCCCGGGTCCTATTCGGGCTGCGTCCCAAGCGCGGTGGGCCTGTACGGCTGCCAAAACCCGATTACTGGCCGATACTGGAAAGCATTCTCTCGCATGACGCCGTTTCGCCCGCGTCTGCTAAAGCTCTCCCGGCAAATCACCCGGCTTGTGGCGCCAGAACTGAAAAACTCGCAGTTTGCTTACTACGAAATGGTTCGGCAGGTGCTGGACTGCAAGCCCCAGCCGCGGACGGACCAGGGCCCGGAAGAATTTACCTGGCTCGATATTGGCTGCGGGCATCATATCTTCGGCCATTGGATGGACCGCGAGGAGAGGGAGGCCGCCGGTAAATGCCCTTCCATTTTTGGCCTGGACGCCAGCTTCGAAGCCCTGCAGAAGCATCGGGCGATTCGGAACAGAACGCTGGGCGACATCCTCCATGCGCCGTTCCGGGGGTCGTCGTTTGATTTGGTAACGGCCAACATGGTGTTTGAACATTTGGAGCGGCCCTTCGAGTCCCTGCTAGAGATTGGGACCTTGTTGAAGCCCGGCGGCACGTTGGTGCTTCACACGCCGAATCGGCGGCACTACCTGGTCTTTATTGCGGCGCTGCTGCCGCGATCCGCCAGGCAAAGGATTGCCTGCTTCCTCGATGGGCGCGCGAAGGAAGATGTCTTCCCGACGCTTTACCGGGCGAACACTCCGAAGCGCGTGCGCCTGCTGGCTCAGACCGCCGGCTTTGAAGTATTGGAGATCAGGCTGGTGAACTCCTCCGTGGTGACCGGCATGCTGGGGCCGCTTGTAGTGGTTGAACTGCTGATTTCCCGGCTGTTAAGCCTCAAGAAGCTAAGAAATTTCAGAAGCAACATGATCGTCCTCTTGCGAAAAGCGGAATGCTACGGGCCTGCTGCGGAGGCGGCGACGGATGCGATGCACGGAATCGCCACCTGCTCGCACGGCTAATGCCGCGCATGGCCCTTTGCAGTGGAATATGCATATAGGCCCCATAGTCTGGACGTCCACCCTGCCCGGCAACTCGGACCTGAACATCGTAATTCGGCCCCCTTGGATATGAATCTGAAGAGTTTGGCCAAATCGTCATTTCTGTATCTTCTTGGCAACGTGGCAAGCCGGGCGGTGGGCTTCCTCATGATACCGGTTTACGCCCGATGCCTGAGGCCCGACGAGTACGGTCTGATCGAGCTTCTCGAGTTGTGCACGCAAGTAGCGGCCATTTGCATCGGATTGCAGTCGGTGGGAGGCGCCATGAGCCGGATTTACTTTGAATATTCCGATCGCCGCGACCGCGCCGCCGTAGTTTCTTCCGCCGTTCTAAGCACCGCCGGGTTGGGAACGGCGCTGGCGGTCTTGGCAGTGACTGCCGCCGCACCTTTAAGCCTGCTCACTCTCGGCTCGCGGCAGTATGCGTCTTTGACCGCCACGGCTTTTGTGGCAATGTCTCTCGCCACTCTCGGCGAGGTTGTGCTCGTCTATTACCGCATGTTGGACAAAGCGGTGTTCTTTGTCGGCTACTCTCTGGTCCAGCTCGTTGTCAGTCTCACGCTCAATATCTATTTCATCAAGTTTCAAGGAATGGGCGTGTGGGGCTTCGTGTACACGAAACTGATTACGGGCGCTTCGGGCACTTTGCTATTGAGCTGTTTGCTCTTCCGGGAAACAGGAATCCATTGGCGCTGGGAGCCGGTAAAAAAAATGGCGATTTTCGGATATCCGCTGATTGTGTCGTCTTTGGCGATGTTTATCATCCATTTTTCCGACCGCTTTTTTCTGGAGAAACTCGGCGGATTGACGGCCGTGGGCGTCTACGCGCTGGCCTACAAGTTCGCTTTCCTGGTCACTTATCTGGTTGGCGAGCCGTTCGCCAAGGTCTGGTATGCCACTGTATATTCATATACCCGGCAAGACGGATGGCTCGATGACTTTCTGCGCATCGGGCGGTATCTGGTTTTTTGTTTGTTTCTGGCCGGTCTCGCGGTGGCCCTGTTCATCAATCAGGCGATGGCCATTGTAGCTTCGCCGGCTTTTGCCGCCGCTGCGGGCCTGGTTCCGGTTCTGGCTCTGGGGTATGTGCTTCGGGGCATGGGCGATTTCTACCGCAGCTTGCTTTACGTCCACATGCGCTCCGCGCAGGCGAGTCAAATCGCCGCGTTCTGCGGGTTTGTAAATCTGGCCCTCAATTACTGGCTGATTCAGAATTACCTTGCTTTCGGCGCGGCTTATGCGACGCTGCTGACTTGGGCGGCCTATCTCGGATGCTGCTGGTCGATGAGCCGCAAACAGTATCAGATTGCGTTTCCCCTAAAGTCGTTTGCGCTCGTGTTCTGCACCGCGGCCGGCGTGTATTGGTGCAGCCGCTGGCAGCCGGATCTCCCCGCCGTTTTCCAGTGGGGCCGGAGCGCCCTTCTCCTCGTAATGTTTGTGGGGCTGCTGTGGATGTTTCGGTATTTTCCGTTGCGCGAGCGGGAACTGATTTATTGCCGTCTCGCGCGCCTGCGCTGCAAGCTGACCAGCGAATGATTTCCCCATCTGAAACGGAGCAGCTTTCGGAATCCGGGCCGGCGGCTCTGCCGGGCCGCCCGCAAGCCCTTGCTTCGGCCCTGGCGTCGAAGATTAAGATTCTCAGCCTTTGTTGCGTATATCCGAATCCGTCGGAGCCGTCTCTTGGTTTGTTCGTGCGGTCTCGCTTGCAGCATTTGGGCGAACTGGCCGATGTCAAAGTTATCGCTCCGCTTGCCGCCTTTGATTACTCCCGGTGGAGAGCGGTTCGCAGTATCCGCCGCTCGGTTCCCAAAGACAGAACCGATGGAAACCTCGAGGTTCTACAGCCCGCCTGGTTCTACCCGCCCCTAGGAGGGTGGCTGAATCCGTTGTTTCTTTTTTCCCGGCTGCGCCGTCTGGCGGTGCACTTGAGAAGAGACTTTCCTTTTCACATCATCGACGCCCATTTCGGATATCCCGATGGCATCGCCGCCGCTTTGCTGGCGCGCTGCACGCGGTCCCCTTTTTCCGTCACACTCCGCGGCAATGAACTGATGCACGCGCGCCGTAAGCTGCGGCGCGCCGCGCTGGGCTGGGCGCTGCGCCGCGCCGACGCCATCATAGCGGTTTCCGAAAGCCTGCGGCGTTTTGCCATTTCACTGGGCGCTGAGCCGGAAAAGGTCAAGACCATTCCGAATGGCGTTGAAAGCCGTATTTATTTCCCCAGGAACCGGGTGCAATGCCGGGTGAAACTCGGGTTGCCTGCCGGCGGCCGTTTTGTGCTTTCCGCCGGAGCCTTGATTGAGCGCAAAGGGCACCATCGTGTGATGGAAGCTCTGAAGAGCCTGGCGGAGGAAGGCTGCACTGCGTGTTTGCTGATCGCAGGCGGCCCAGGCAGGGAAGGGAGTTTTGTGAAAGAGCTTCACCAGCTCCCGGCAAAGCTCAATATGCAGCGAAGAGTCCGCTTTTTCGGTGAAGTGTCTCCAGAGAGGATGGCGGAGCTGATGTCGGCCGCCGACGTTCTGTGTCTGGCGAGTTCGCGCGAAGGCTGGCCGAATGTAGTGCATGAAGCGATGGCCTGCGGAACGCCGGTGGTGGCCTCGAACGTGGGTGGAGTCCCGGAGATGATTCCTTCCGATCATTTTGGTTTTGTCGTTCCACCCGGCGACCCTGTCGCCCTCGCGGCAGCCCTCAGGAGCGCGCTCGAAAATTCGTGGGACCGAGCTGCCATCGCCGCCTGGGCGCACTCCCGCTCGTGGCAACAGGTGGGACGCGAAGTTTTATGGACCCTGTGTCAAGCCGTTGCCGCGGGCCGGCACGCTGAGGAACAGCAGCGATGAATATCCTGATCACGGGCGGGGCCGGCTTCATCGGTTCTCATGTCGCCGAGCGCCTCCTTAGAAAAGGCCGGCGGCTTACCATTATCGATGACCTAAACGATTTTTACCCACCCGCATGGAAGCGGCAGAACCTGGCGGAAATCACCCAGACCGGCCCCATCGATTTCCATCAGATAGACATTTGCGACCAAAAAGCTGTCTTCACGGTGGTGGCCCGGGCAATGCCCGACGTCATCATTCATTTGGCGGCGCGGGCCGGAGTGCGGCCCTCGCTTGAGGATCCCCTGCTCTACGAACAAGTCAATGTCCGGGGCACGCTGGTCCTGCTGGAGGCCAGCCGCCGCTTCGGCGTCCGGAAATTTATCTTTGCTTCCTCCAGTTCCGTATATGGGGCGGAAAACCGAGTGCCTTTCCGGGAAACGGGCTGCGTAGACTTCCCGATCTCTCCCTACGCCGCTACCAAAATCGCGGGCGAAAGGCTCTGCTATACCTATTCGCATCTTTACTCGATCTCTGTAGTGTGCCTGCGCTTCTTCACCGTTTACGGCCCGCGGCAGAGGCCCGATCTGGCGATTCGGAAATTCGTCGAGTCCATCGAGCAGGGACGCAGGATTCAGGTCTTTGGCAGCGGCGCGAGCGCGCGGGACTACACGTATGTCGAGGACATTGCCGCCGGCGTCGCGGCGGCCGTTTCCTACCACTGCGGCTATGAGCTGTTCAATCTCGGCAATTCTGATCCCATCACCCTTACGGACATGATTCGGACCATCGAGAACGCGCTCGGCAAAAAGGCTATTCTCGATCATGTTCCGGAACAGCCGGGCGACGTCCCCATCACCTACGCCGACATTTCCAAGGCTCGCCGATTGCTCGATTACCGGCCGGCCACGAAATTTCCGGAGGGCATTGAAAAATTCGTTGCATGGCATCGCCGCCGGCCGGCGTTCTGCGCCCGGCGGCAAAAAGGATCAAAGAGCGAAACGCGGGCGCCAAATTTTCCTGCTGTCTGGTGATGCGATTCCCCGCGCGGCTCTCCCGCAAGGCCAATCGACAAATCGAAGAGATCGCCATGCCGGTTCCACATATTGTCCACGTGATGCCCAGTTTTTCTCCCGGCGGGGCGCAGGCGCGCACGGTCCAAATCATGAACTATCTCGGAGAGTCGTTTTGTCATACCGTCGTGTCTTTGAACGGGGACTTCACGGCTGCCGGGGCGGTCAGCGGGGACGTTGATGTGCAATACCTTCGATGCCGGCGAGGCGGGAATCCGATTTATATGATTCGCCAGTTCGCGCAACTACTTCGAGCGCTGAAGGCGAATCTCGCGCTTACCTACAACTGGGGCGCCATAGACGCCGTGGTCGCCGCCCGCATCGCCGGAGGCCTTCCTGTGATTCACTCCGAGGACGGATTTGGAGCCGATGAGGCGATCCGCCAGAAGCACCGACGCATTTTGTTCCGTACGATGACTCTCCGTTCCGCCTATCGCGTGGTGGCTCCTTCGGAAACTCTGGTTGACATCATGCGCCGCATCTGGCGGCTTCCTGGCGAGAGGATCGAGCACATCCCGAACGGGATCGATTTGAGTCGATTTGCCCCTGAGACCCGCCGTCCGGAGCAAGAAAAGGTGATCTTGGGCGCTGTCGGCGTCTTGCGGCCTGAAAAGAACCATGAACTTCTGCTCTCTGCCTGCGCGGCGGCTGCCCGCCGTACGCCCATACGGCTCGTCATAGCGGGCGACGGACCGGAACGAAAGGCCCTGGAGGAGAAGGCGCAATCCCTGGGCTTGGCGGCCGCAGTGGAGTTTCTGGGGCACTGCGGCAATCCAGCCGAGATCTATCGGCGCCTGGATCTGTTTGTGTTGAGCTCGAAAACCGAGCAGATGCCGCTGGCTGTGTTGGAAGCCATGGCTTCCGGTCTCCCGGTGGTCAGCACCGACGTAGGAGATGTAAAGAAGATGGTCAGCCCGGAAAACCGGCCCTTCATCGCCTCAGGGGAGAAAGACTTTTACGAGGCCCTCACCAGCCTGGCCGCGAATCCGGCCCTGCGAAAAAACATCGGCGTGGCGAACCGGGCCCGCTGCATCGCTCTCTATGACATCCGAAAGATGCTGCAACGTTATTCCGCACTATATGAGAACGCTATCCGGAGCAGCTATGTCGCGCAAAATTAACTTCCTCGACGCTGCGGTTCTGGCTTTTTTTTCCAGCCTGTTCGGCGCCGCGGTGTTCCTGTTGAGGCAGATCCGCCACAGTTCCCATGCTGAACATCGTCAGCGTTGATGTCGAAGAATACTTTCATCCCACCGAGGTGCATGCTCTAGTGGACATGCACCGGTGGGCCTCGCTGCCGCCACGCGTGGAAGAGGCAACGAAGCGCGTGCTCGACGTTTTCGCGGAACACGGAGTCGCCGGGACGTTTTTTATTCTCGGTTGGGTGGCCCGGCGCCACCCCAAGCTGGTGCGCGAAATCGCCAGAGCCGGACACGAAATCGGCTCTCACGGCTACGCCCACAGGCTCGTGTACGAGCTGACGCCGGCTCAATTTCGGGAAGATACGGCCCTGGCGCAGCAGGCCATCGCCGACGCCTGCGGCATTGCGCCGCGCGTTTATCGCGCCACCAGCTTTTCCATCACCGCCCGGTCGTTCTGGGCGTTCGAAATCCTGGCCGAATCCGGCTTCACCCACGATTCCAGCATCTATCCGGTCCTTCACGACCGCTATGGCGCTCCAGGATTTGACCGCCACGCCACGCTGGTGCGCACTCCTTCAGGTACCATTTGCGAGGTGCCCATCGCAACAGCTCGCATCGGCAGAAATAGAGTGGCCCCGGTGGGCGGCGGGGCTTATCTGCGCTTGCTGCCGTATCGCTATGTTGCGGCGGGAATCCGGCGCATCAATGAGTTCGAAGGCCGCCCGGCCTGCCTGTACTTTCATCCCTGGGAACTCGATCCCGGCCAGCCGCGGTTCCGCTGCGGCTGGATTTCACGACTGCGCATGTATGGCCGGATCGGCAAAATGGAGTCAAAGGTGCGGCGCTTGCTCTCGGATTTTCGTTTCTCCCGGCTGACAGATGTCCATCCCGGGATTCGCGTTTGAGAACCGATGCACAAACCTATGAATATCCAAGTGCGCCCCTTTGCAGCGGCAGATTCCCAAGCGTGGGATGAATTCGTATTTCGCCACCGGCATGGCAGCCCTTTTCACTTGATCGCCTGGAAAAAAAGCATCGAGGAGACCTTCGGCTATCAGCCGCTTTATTTGGCTGCCGAAGATCAAAACGGCATCTGCGGCGTGCTGCCGGTTTTCTTGGTGAAGAATCTGCTGGTGAGGAAGGCTCTCATTTCTTCGCCGTTCGCAGTCTATGGGGGAATTCTCGCCAACTGCGAAGCGGCGCGCGAGGCTCTCAAAAATCGTCTCCGGCAGCTTGGCGAGTCATTGGATGTGGAGTACATCGAGCTGCGCAACGCTTATCCCGAGCAGTGCGTTGGGTTTTCCACTGTCTGCCGCTATGTGACCTTCACGCAAGAAATCGGCCCTGACGAGGCGGCCATTCTGGAAAACATCCCGCGCAAAACCCGGTACATGGTCCGCAAATCGCTGCGGGCCGGTTTTACGACGCGCCGGCAGACCTGCGATTTCCTGGCCTTCGAGAGCCTCTATGCCGAGAACCTGAGACGGCTGGGAACCCCGAGCTTTCCCCTCAAATATTTCGAGCGGCTGATCGCGAACTTCGGCCGGAGCATTGACATCCGGGAGGTCTTGCTCAACGGCAAAGTCGTTTCCGCCGTCATGAGTTTCCATTTCGGAGATCAGCTGCTGCCTTATTACGGCGCAGCCGATCCTCGCTACAACGCACTCGCCCCGAGCACCTATATGTACTTCGACCAGATGCGGTGGGCCAGGCAGAACGGCTATCGAATTTTTGATTTCGGCCGCAGCAAGAAAGAGAGCGGATCTTTTGATTTCAAGGCGCACTGGGGAATGGAAATGAGAGATCTTCCCTATGAGATTTTGCTGATCCGGCGCAAGGAACTGCCGCACTACAGCCCCCAAAATCCACGTTTCCGGGCAGCCATCCGGCTCTGGCAAAGCCTGCCCTTGCCGGTCACGAAAGCATTGGGACCCTCCTTGATACGGCTCGTCCCCTAAAAGTTCAGGCGGGTAGCTCAGCGGTAGAGCGCCTCTATCACTCGGAGGAGGCCGCAGGTTCGATTCCTGCCCCGCCTACCAGATTCACTCCATGGAGGTCCTTTTCCTGTCGCATTGCACGCCGAATCCTCCGGATAAGGGGGAAAAAATTCGCGCCTTCCACGCAATCGCGCATCTGGCGGCCCGGCGCCATGTGCACCTTGTATGCTTCGCGCGCAACCAGGACGACATCGCAGCGGCCCGAGAGCTTGCCGACCGCTGCGCCTCGGTGCATGTCGAACCGCTGCGCTCAAGAGGTTCTTTGGCCGGCGCCATCCTACAGTTTGCCGCCGGCCGCTCCCTCACGACTTCGTTCTATAGAAAAAGGCGGTTGCGAGAACACGTGGAAGCGATTGCGCAAAGGCGTCCGGTGGGGGCGGTCGTCGCTTACTCTTCGGCAATGGTTCCCTATGCGCCTGCGGGCGTGCCGCTGCTGCTCGATATGGTGGACGTGGATTCGCAAAAGTGGTTTGAATACGCCCGCCTGCGGCGTCCGGGTTTTCCCTACCGTTGGGAAGGATCGCGTCTCAGCCGCCTGGAGGCGCAGTTCACGCGGCGGGCCCGGTGTACGTTTGTATCCACGCACCAGGAGGCGGCGGCGCTGCGGGCTCTGGCGCCCGGCGCGGCGGTTCAGGTCCTGGAAAATGGGGTGGATTTTTCCTATTTCGATCCTTTACATTCACCCCGGTTGCCGCAGCTTCACGGCCGCAGATTTCTGGTTTTCACAGGAGCGATGGATTACTATCCGAACGCTGACGCTGCCCGTTGGTTTGCCACTCGAATCTTTCCGGAACTGCGCCGGGGCGATCCAGGCTTGGAATTTCTGATCGTGGGCCGCCATCCGGCGCATAGCGTGCGGAAGCTTGCCTCGATTCCAGGCGTGGTCGTCACCGGTACGGTGCCCGACGTGCGCCCGTATCTGGTCCAGGCGCAGTCCGTCGTCGCTCCTTTGCGCATCGCGCGGGGAGTTCAGAACAAGGTGCTGGAAGCGTTAGCCATGCGCAAGCGGGTCTTTGCCTCTACAGCGGTGTGCAGGACTTTTGCGCCGGAACTTCCCGAAGGCATCGTCCCGTGCCACTCGGAGCGTGATTTTGTCAGCGCTATTGGCGCTTGCGGCTGGCCGGAACCCTGCCGGGAATCCAAAATCCGCGACGCCGCCCAGGTCAGATTTTCGTGGGCCACGAACATGAGACTGCTCGCCGACGAATTGGAACAAGTTGCGGGACTGGATCTCACAGGTGCCGAATCCCAAGCTGCTGCTGATTAGCTACGTTTTCCCTCCGGCCGGCGGCGTGGCTGTGCTGCGGGCCCTGAGCCTCGCAAAGTATTTGCCGGGCTTTGGAAATGAAGTCCACGTGCTGACAGCGGCCAATCCGGCCGCTCCGGTCCAAGACCCCGGCTTGCTGCGTCATGTGCCGCCTCAAGTCCGGGTGCACCGCTGCTTCACGCCCGAGCTGCCGTTTTATTTTCGGAAGAAGCTATGGAGCTGGTTTGCCGGCGGCCGGAACCCGGCGGGCGCCGGCCGGCAAAGGCGTCCGGCAACCGGGGACCCGGAATCCGGCCTCGGTGCGTTGGTGAAAAAGATTTTGTGCCCCGATCCGCAAGTGTTGTGGGTCCCTTTCGCCCAGCGCCGGGCCGCACAGATCGTCAAAAAGTACGGCATTGACGCCGTAATCGTGACCGCCCCGCCCTTCTCCGTGTTCCTTACGGGCGCCGCACTCAAACGCCGATTCCCGCATATTCAATTGGTCAGCGATTTCCGCGATGAATGGCTACGATTTTATCTGGCTGACTTCGAATTTCTGAACAACGACTACACGCGGCGCCGTGCCGAAGCCATCGAGCGAGAAACCATAGAGTGTTCCGACCTCGTGGTAGCCGTCACCGGCTCATCGCTGAGCGAAATTCGAAAGCGATACCCGCAGCAGCCGGACGCCAAATTCATGCTGCTCCCCAACGGCTTCGATCCGGAGGTTTTCTCGGGATTTACGCCGCGCCCTCACGGCGCTTCTAAGATCGTAATGGCTTATCTGGGGACGGTATACAAAACATCTTCGCCCGCTTCCTATCTGGATGCGCTCGATGGATTGCCGGAAGAGGTCCGCTCATGCTTTGAGACCCGCTTTGTCGGGCGGATTGCCGAATCGGAGAACGCCACGATGGAGCGACGGCGTTCCCCGATCCGCCTGCTCGGTTTCTTGCCTCAGGAACAAGCGATCCGCCAGGCCGAGGAGGCGGATTATCTGCTGCTGATAATGAACAACGATTTCATGCTTCCCGGGAAGCTTTTCGATTATTTGGCCACTGGAAAGCCTATTCTGGCGATCGCTCCTCCGGGAGGGGAGATCGGAAGAATTCTGAAAGAAACCGGAGCCGGCTGGTGCGTGGATCCCGGCGACCGCGCCGGCATTCAAGCCGCGCTGCTGCGAGCGTATACCCAAGCTCGCACCGGGGGCGGCGGGCTGCTGCGGCCCGACGCTCAGGCGATCCGGCGGTATGAGCGAAAACGCTTGGCGGGAAAGCTGGACGCCGCAATCCGAAGCCTGCTCAGGGATTCGGGAAGGATCGAGACGGCGCAAGGCGCTATGGCATCGCCAGAGCCACTTCCCTGGGCGCAAATGCAATCCCGAAGGTGATACGGAAGCGGTCTCTGGTGAAATCTTTATCAGGCACGACAAACCGATTCGCATCATAGCGCGCCATCAGGTGCAAGGACTGTACGACTCGGAAAGTCACCCCGCCGCCGCCCCACCACGCTCGCGATACAGCCGTTTCTGTAAGACTGCTGTACCGCCCGTATCCGCCTATCAATCCCCAGTGCAGGCGTCCGAAACCCGCGTCGTTGTAGCCGAACTGCACCCCCTCGCGCCGCGATAACAAGTAAACTCCGTCGCCTGGATCCACTCCTCGCGTATAGCCAACCATGGCCGTTGCGTGGCGGAACCGCCTATAGAGAGCCGCGTCGTATAGAGGTATAAACCGGACTGTAGCGCTGGTTCGTATGCCTGGAGCCGGGGGAACGATAGGCTCGAGCGAGGGATCCACCGACTCGCGCGTCAAAGTCAGACGGCCGGCGCGGTAGGCTCCGCCCCGCAATTGAATTTCCCAGTTCCTCGTCAACCGGCGCGCCCAACCTGCGGCCAGTCCCTGTAAATTCGCTTCGCCGGCCACATCCGTGTAAGTGTAGTGCGAAGCGCTGTAATCGAGGCGCAGGACGTTGTGTTCGGAAACGCCGTACACCACACCAGCGTCGCCTTCGAAGGAATTCAGACCCGCCAGGCCCACGGCAGTCCTCCGCACAACGTATCCTCGGCCGCTGATCTCGAAAGCGAGACGCGGGCTTCTCTGATACGTGAGGCCCGCGGCGGAGGCGGAGTAATATGTCCGGTCGTCAAAGACGCCGCTGCCGGGCGCGCCGGAAAACGATTCGCCCAATGCGCTGAACGGGTTGTATAGATACTGCCGGTGAAAAATGCCGCCCGATTGCGCCACATTCAGCTTCCAGTTCCTCGAAAGCGTACGCGAAAGGCCCAAGGTGAGCTGATGATCCCCGCCGTTTTCCGGAATTTTCGGCGAGTAATAGCGAAAGGTGCTCAGGTAGTCGAGGCCCAGGGCGGTGGATTCCCAGCGCTTGTACCCCGAGGCGCCGATTCCCAGTTCCGTGCCTTCGGCGGTCTGCCGGGAGGGCAGTCCGGTTTCCCGGTCGCTTTCATATACGCCATCCGCGAATGAGTAAGCGCGCAGGCGGGGTGCGCCCTCGATGTCGCCCAGGTGCGGAAACGCGCCGCGAGTGGGAATCAGCGGCTTCCAGTAAACTTGTTCCTGGCCTTGCGCCATCGAGATGGCGCCCAAAAATAGAATGAGAATGGTTGTTTTTTTCATCGCAGTACTCTGCATCCGCGGCTGCTTCACGAGCCCGTCACACAACAAGCCCTGTCGGCAGGTGCTCCAACGGCGGACGTGAATTTTTCAGATTCTTGCTGATTCCCAGCTTTCTCATCTTGTAAAGCAACCCCTTGTAGTCGATTTGCAGCAATCTGGCGGCCTTCCGCCGGTTCCAGTCCACACTGTCGAGCGCTGCAAGGATGACGTCTGCCTCAGTTTTTCGCCTGGCGCGATCCAATTCACCCAAGGTGCGCGCAGAGCCGGGTGGCACAAGCGAAGCTGGAAACCTCTCCGCGGAAATCTCGGCCTTGGAGGGCCGCAACGGCGCCAGTTCCGCCGCCACCAAAGCGGAATCCTCGAAGACCAGCAGGCGGCGCGCCACATTCTCCAATTCCCGGACGTTTCCCGGCCAGTCGTGTGCGAGCAGCGCCCGCTCAAGCTCCGGCGTAATGGCAGGCAGTTTCTGCCCGGGGAGGGCGTGTTTTTCCAGAAAATGCGCCAGCAAGGGCCGGATTTCTTCCGGACGGCGCCGCAGCGGAGGAATTTCGATGTCCACCACGCTGATCCGGTAATACAGGTCTTCTCGGAAGCGGCCGTCGTGAACCGCCTGCTTCAAATTGCGGTGCGTCGCGGCGATAATCCGGACGTCTACCTGGACGGGCTTCTTTCCGCCGAGCCGGTAGAACTCCCAGTCCTGAAGCACGTGCAGGAGCTTTGCCTGGAGCTTCAAATCCATATCGCCGATCTCGTCGAGCAGCAAGCTGCCGCCGTCCGCCAGCTCAAATTTGCCCTGAGTGGTTCGAAAAGCCCCGGTGAATGCGCCACGCTCATAGCCGAACAGCTCGCTCTCCAACAGCTCGGAAGGCAGGGCAGCGCAGTTCAGTTTTACGAAGGGCTTATTGGCGCGTGGGGAGCAATCGTGCAAAGCCCGAGCCAAAACCTCTTTGCCGGCGCCGCTCTCGCCCCGAAAGACTACCGGCGCTGGAGACAGGGCCACCTTTTCCAAAGTTTCGCGTATCTTCCTCATCCGCGGATTCACGCAAACCATGCGGAACGCCCAGGGTCCCTGCCGGGAGGCGCTTCCTTTTTTCATGGCCTGTTCCAAAGCCGCCAAAAAAGAAGCTGAAGAAAAAGGCGGGCGCACATGGACGGCAGCGGCGTCGTTAAGACCATCCCCAGCCCCTGGCCGCCAACTCTCCTCCGCAGCGATAATCACCGGGAGCCGCTCGTCCAGCCGGCGAATTTGCCGGACCGCCTCCGCTCCTTCCTCCGCACTTCGCAGGTTCAGTATGACTCCGCCGATCTCAGAAGCCGTAGCGCGAACGACATCCAAAGCTTCGGCCAAGTTCTGCGCACTGCGCACGGCAAATCCCATTTGCCGGAAAGAGGTCTGTATATCGCCGCCGAATGCAGCCTGATCACCGGCGATTAGTATGGTGTAAGATTTCATCGGATCGATAAGCCCATTGCCCTGAAATAAGACGAGAAAGATCACCGGTCGCGGATTTTCCGGCCGCTCGGTTATATACGGCCGTGCGGGAAGACGCTGGAGAAAATTCGAGGGCCCTGATTTTGCGTTGTAGCTGCAACGGGTAAGCCCATTGACGGTCAATCTCGACTGCGACCGAGCGCTGGAGCAGCGGTACAGAAACAATCAGCCGATCGGAACCCCGCACTTCAATGAGAGTCCCCGTCATTCCTTTCAGCGGGCCGTCTTCCAGGCGGACGGCCTGCCCGATCGCCAGCGCGCGCCATGGCTCGAGCGCCAGTCCGGAATGGATCATTTTTCGGATTCTGGAAATTTCTGTTTCTTCCACCGGCTCAGGCCGCTTTCCGTGGCTCACAATTTGCAGAATGCCGGGCGTTGAAAGAACTGATATCTGCTCTTGCAGGCGGAAACGGCAAAATAAGTATGTAGAAAAGAGCGGAAGATCCACTTGCTTAATCCGGTCGGACCAGCGCCGCTTACATCGGAAAAGTGGCAAAAACACCTCAAAGCCTTTTCCGCTTAGAACCTTCGCAGTGATTTTTTCCTGGCGGGATCTGACTTTGATGGCAAACCACGCGGGAATGTCGCTGTTTAGGAAAATGGACGGTAGATCCTGCTCCGTATTGACTGTATGACGAAACATGGGCCCGGCTTTTTTCTTTCCAAACGTATATGATGCCGCGCTGAGTGACCGGAGTACATTAGTAAATACGCGTAGATCCTTCTGCGGTTTTCCTTAATAAATCAGAAATATGTTCACTTTCTAAAAGCCAACGAAAGGCGCGGATCACAAAATCGAGAAGCCTTCGCTCGCTGGCCGATGTTGGCGACTGTTCCAGTTTCAGAACAGCATGGTCATACGACCGAGAGATTTGAGCGAAGCCCCTTTGCGCCGGCGCGTTGGCAAAGACGAACCGGCCTGCTTGGCATCGCCTCGGGCCGGTGGCGGTGTATACTGCTGCGGATGGGCAAAAGCCAATGCAAGGATGGGATGCGGTGGATCCCGGCAGCCTTGTCGTGGGATCTTCGCGAAATATGAAAATGAGACACACAACGGGAAGAATTCTGCTGGCGCTCGGCCTCTTTAGTTCGGTTTTATCGGCGCAAACTCCGCCGCGCTACCAGGTGGACCCCGCCTGGCCTAAGGAGCTGCCTGATGATTGGGTGTTTGGACGCCTGGGCGGAGTATGCGTGGACGCGCATGATCATATTGCCGTGGTAGACCGGCGGGACATCACGAAAGAAGAAGCAGAGACGTCGCATCCCGCGCCTCCCATCGTAATGTTTGACGCCGAGGGCCACGTAATCCAATCCATCGGCGATCCGAACGTCGTGCCGGCCTCAATCCACGGGTGCTTCTTCGACAAGGAAAACAATATTTGGGTTGGGGGCAACGACGACGGCATTATTCAGAAGTACAGCCACGCAGGAAAGCTTCTGTTGCAGATCGGCAAGCGCGGCGTTTTCGACACCTCGGACGGCACGCGGAGAGGCAAGTCCTTGAATGCCAGCCACCAGCAGTTTTTCCTTCCCGCCGGCGTCGCCATCGACCCGGAGAATGGGGATATCTATGTGGCTGACGGCTATGGCAATCGCCGGATAGCGGTGTTCGACAAAACGGGAAACTTCCTGCGCCAATGGGGCCGGCAAGCTACGGGGGAGGAAGCCCGGGCCGGGACTCCTGGCGCATTTGCGCAGTTGGTCCACTGCGTCGCTATCGGCAATGACGGGTTGGTCTATGTTTGCGACCGGCAGGGCGACCGGGTGCAGGTGTTCGACAAGGCGGGAAACTTCAAACGGAATATTTGGATCAGAACGGGAACTCCGAATCTGCCCGACCCGCGCGGGACGGTCTGGTGGATTGCCTTCTCGATCGATCCCGAGCAGAAATTCATGTATGTGATGAACGGCCGCAACGAGCAGGTGCACATTCTGGACCACGAAACAGGGAAGATTCTCGCAAGCTTCGGACGGCCCGGCCATCAGATCGGTAATTTCATACACGGCCACACCATCGCTTTCGACTCCAAAGGCAATCTTTATGTAGCGGAGACCGATTGGGGCCGGCGCGTGCAAAAATTCAAGGTCGTTCCCTGAAGCACGGGTAGGTTTATTCCCTCTCGGCCGTCGCAGCCAATCTCGCTTGACAGGCCGCTGGTTCCGCACTAAACTCACGGCAACACTTGGGTGGGCGATTATGCTTTCATGCAAGTCTGGCGAGGCCGGGGAGAATAGCCGATTCCATCCAAAATCGACCCCAACGGGCCTCCGCCGCGCTCTATGGCTGGAGCGGCTAACGAACCGGTTCTGCGTGCGTCTTCTGTGCTGCCAGGTTTCAGTTTTGCTGTCCCGGTTGCAGCATCGCTTCCGTTCCGGGCCGGGGTTCCCGGTTTCGCATCCACTCCAGCCAGCCTCATACGGCATGATCTTTCTTTGTTGGGGGGCGCCGGATGCAAAATACCAATCGTGCTGTACGCACGGCTCTGCTCGTTCTTTGGCTATGCGCTGGCCTAGCAGACGCACAGACCGTCAACGGGGTGATTACCGGGCGCGTCATCGATCCGGGAGGGCTGGCGATTCCGGGGGCGACGGTAGTTGTCACACGCGAGGGAACCGGAGAAAGCCGCCAGGCAACCACGGTGGAGACCGGCGACTTTGTTTTTACGGGGATGCTGCCCGGGCGCTACTCGATCGCCGTACAGGCGCCTGGCATGAAGCGTCTGGAGGAGAAGAGCGTCGAGCTGACGGCTTCCGAGCGGCTGTCTGTAGGGAACCTGCAACTCCAGCTAGGAACGCTCAGCGACACCGTCACAGTCACGGCTGAGGCGACGCCGGTGCAGACCGGCAGCGCCGAGCGATCGGCCGTCCTCACCGGCACTCAGATCGAGAGCCTCAATACGCGGGCGCGGCAGTATCTGGATTTGCTCAAGGTCCTGCCGGGTGTGGCCTATGATCAGCCGAGCGGGCTTGGATCGGTAGACATGCTCGGGATCACCCAAGGCCCTAAAGTGCAAGGGTTGCGAGGCGAGTACAACACCTTCCAGACCGACGGTCTCTTCATGAACGATCTCGGCACCAAGGATACGCTGTACAACCCGACGAACATGGACGCCGTTTCCGAAGTAAAGGTGCTGCTCAACAACTATCAGGCCGAGTACGGCCATGCCGGCGGAGCGATTATCAACGCGGTTACTAAGTCCGGCACGCGCGATTTCCACGGCACGGGCTATCTTTACAAGCGCCACGAAGAGCTGAACGCCAACGGATTTTTCAATAACATCAACGGAATCCCAAAGCCCCGATACCGTTATACGACCGGCGGGGGCTCGATCGGCGGGCCGCTCTACTGGCCAGGGAAAATCAACTCCAACCGCGACAAGTTGTTTTTCTTTTACAGCAACGAAACCCTGCGCGGCGATGCACCTCAGCCGCTCGTGCAGGTGACCGTCCCTACGGCGCTCGAAAGAGCCGGCAATTTCTCGCAGTCGTTGGATCAGAACGGAAAGCTGATCGTCATTAAGGATCCGTCCAATGGCCAGGCATTCCCGAACAATATCATTCCTCAGAACCGCATCGACAGCAACGGGCAGAAGATTTTGAGCATTTTCCCGCTGCCCAACCAGCTCAACACGGCGATCACGAAAGGCGCCTACAACTACAACTTTCAGGAGAGCATCTTCAGCCCGAAGCAGCACAATCTGTTTCGGGTGGATCTGGTGGCCACCAGCAGCATCCGGCTATACTTCCGCGGAGCGATCTGGAATGAGACAAACATCGGCGCCCGCCTCGGAGGCGGTGAGCCTACTCCGGCCTGGGGCTTTCTTCCCGTGGCTGCTCATTACAACGACAACTCCGGTGTTTTAGCCTTTACTCAAACGATCAGCCCTACGCTGGTGCACGAGGCCTCTGTAGCCTCGCACCACGCCACCGAGGCCTCTCCGCCGGCCAGTCAGGCTGTGTTGAGCACTGCGCTTCGGTCCACGTACGGCATCAACTTGCCCCAATTTTACCCGCAATTCAATCCGCTGGGAGTCGTGCCCTGGGCGCTTTTCGGAGGGGTTCCCAACGCTGCAAATATCCAGACCGATGCGCGGTTTCCCAAGCGCGGCGCAGACACAGTCTTCGTGTTCAATGACAGTTGGAGCAAAACCTGGGGCGTTCACACCTTCAAAGCCGGTTTCTACGGAGAGCGCATCCGCGAGTACGAAGGCCAGCAGGGCACCAACTTCGGCCAATTCGACTTCAGCCGCGACCCGAACAATCCGCTGGATTCGAATTACGCCTATTCCAACGCCATTTTGGGCAATTTCGATTCCTATTCCGAATCGAACGCGCGCATTGGCGATCAGCGGCGCGGCGCCACCTTCGAGTGGTATGTGCAGGACAACTGGAAGGTGACCAAAAAACTCACTCTTGACTACGGCATCCGTTTCACCCATCTGATTCCTGACTGGTCCAATGACGGGCTGGCCTGGAATTTCAACCCGGCGCAATACAACCCAGCGCAGGCTGTAACGCTTTTCCAGCCGGCGATGATTGCCGGGGGAACGCGCGTCGCGCTGAATCCCTTGACGGGCCAGACGCTGCCTGCGGTATACATCGGCGCCATCGTTCCGAACTCCGGCAGCCTGACCAACGGCGAAGTGCCGGAGTTCGGATCCGCCAATCGCATCGGGAAAACTTTTCAAAACACGGCGTTTCTACAATACGGGCCGCGTTTCGGGATCGCCTATGACCCGTTCGGCAACGGCAAGACAGCAATCCGCGCGGGCGGGGGCATCTTCTACAACAATCGAGCGCGGCCGGGATCGCTCAACCGCAACCCGCCCTCGGAGGCGACGCCCTTTCTTTACTATGGAAACCTGAACACGTACATTAACAGCAGCGCCGTCCTGTTCCCTTCTGCGTTGACCGCCATCTCCGGCACCGGAGAAGTTCCCAGCGTCTACAGTTACAGCTTGGGCATCCAGCGGGATATCGGCTTCCAGACCGTGGTGGATGTGGCCTACGTAGGCAACGTAGGGCGGCACTTGCAGATGGAGCAGAACATCAACGCGGTTCCCTACGGGGCCCGGTTTCTAAGCAAAAATGTCGACGCTACTACAGGCAAGCCGCTCCAGGATAATTTTCTGCGCCCCTACACGGGCTTCAGCGACATCCTTTTCGTGCAGAATGCCACCACCTCGAACTACAACTCCCTCCAGGTGCAGGTGAACCATCGCTTTACCCGGGGGTTGCAGTTCGGCGTAAGCTGGACCTGGTCGAAGGCTATGGATTACGCCGACACCGATGAAGGCAACACGTCCCTGGTCTCCGATTTCCTGCCGCTCCGCCGGTGGAACTACGGCAAGGCCGGGTTCGACCACACGCACATATTCGTGGTCAATTGGGTCTACCAGCTTCCCAAGGCGAGCCGGCTGGCCGACAACCGCTTTGTGCGATTCGCGTTCGATAACTGGCAAATCTCCAACATCTCCACGTTTCAAAGCGGGTCGCCTTACGGGATAACACTTACGACCGTCGACAACACCGATATCGCCGGCGGCGGCTACGCTCCGGCTGATGCGCCGCGGGTGATTATAACCGGCAATCCGATCATCGGCAAAGATCAGAGGACGGTCAGCCGCTTCTTCAACCCCACCGTCTTTGCCCGCCCTCCGGTGGGAAATGTAGGCAACGCGCCGCGGGACGTGGTTCGCGGACCCGGCATCAACAACTGGGACACATCCCTGTTCAAAGACTTTCCGGTGAAGGAGCGGTTCCGGTTTACTTTCCGCTGGGAACTGTACAATACGTTCAACCACACGCAGTTCTTTAGCATGGATACTACGGCCCGTTTCGACGCCAGCGGCAACCAGACTAACGCCCGGTTTGGCGCCTTGATCCAAAACCGCGATCCTCGCCGGATGCAGGGTTCGCTGCGGCTGGTGTTTTGATCGCACGTGCTGGCCAGTCGCCTGGTGTGGGTCAGTGGGTGTGGGCAAGGGCGAGATGATCCGAAACCCGCCCAGCCTTCCCAGTTCAAAGCCAGCTTTTCCGGTTCAAAAGGATGTCCCGAAACATCCCACGTTCCGAAGCATGCGGGGGGGTGGCCGAAGATCCCTGCGTTTTTGCCGCGAGGCCATAACCCCCCGCTGGCGATCCAAAGGACACCGGCGCGGCGGCGCCCGCGAGGCTAGGCGATTTGGCGGGTGAGCTAAACGCCGAAGCGCAGGAAATTCCAGGGACTTGGCGTTGTAAAAGCGCCGTAAAAATTTAGTTGAGGCGTCTGTAGAATCGGGGGTAAAATCAACGTAAGTACCTCAGTGCCCGGAGGCTGAAATGCTGGTTGCGGTAGCAGCGGTGAAACCTCAGCAGGTTCTTCGTCTTTTTTGGCCCGCAGCGATTTTAATCGCGTGTGCTGCGCCGGCCCAAACAGCTAAGAAGGTTTCTTTTTCCCATGATGTAGTGCCGATACTGTCGCAGAAATGCATGCAATGCCACGGGTTGGCGCAGCCGATGGCCAATCTCGACCTCCGAAGCCGCGAGGGAGCGCTCAAAGGCGGCCAGCACGGTCCCGCGCTAGTGCCGGGCGACGCTGCGGCCAGCCACATTTATCAGCACATTACGGGTCAGGAGCAGCCACAGATGCCGCTTGGCGGCAGGCTCAGCGACGAAGAGATCGCGGTGCTGAGGGATTGGATTAACAGCGGCGCCGAGTGGGACTCAAATATCACCCTCTCGGCTCCCTCGCCGGTTGCGGCCGCGACCGCTGCGGCCCCCGAAAAGAAGTTCACTGAGGCGCAGCGCCGCTATTGGGCTTTTCAGAAGGTGGTAAAGCCCTCAGTGCCGGCCGTTAAGAACCGCAACTGGGTTCGTACCCCCATCGATGCCTTCATCCTGGCGAAGCTTGAGGAGAAGAACCTCAGACCCAATCCTCCGGCTGATAAAATCACGTTGATTCGCCGGGCGTACTTTGACTTGATCGGGCTCCCTCCGTCGCCGGAAGACGTGCAGGCGTTTCTAGCCGACAACTCTCCGGGCGCCTTTGAAAAGGTAGTAGACCGCCTGCTGGCTTCCCCGCAGTATGGCGAACGCTGGGGCCGGCACTGGCTCGACTTGGCCCGATACGCCGATACGCAAGGCTTCAAGGCGGATGAAACCCGGCCGAACGTGTGGCGGTACCGGGATTACGTGATCCGAGCGTTCAACGAAGACAAGCCCTATGACCGGTTCATCAAGGAGCAGATCGCCGGCGACGAGCTCTATCCGGATGATCCGATGGCGAAGATCGCTACTGGCTTTGACAGGCTCTGGCCCGACGAGAGCAACCTGGCCAACCCCATTCTGATGCGGCAAGAGATCTTGAACGACATCACGGACACTGTTTCCGCAGTGTTTATGGGGCTGACGTACGGGTGCGCCAAATGCCACGACCACAAGTTCGACCCGATCCTCCAAAAAGACTATTACCGCTTGCAGGCCTTCTTTGCCGCCAGCCGCAATGAAGACCACACCCGTCTGTTCACCGGCCAGCAGGCCAAGGCCTATCAGGAACAATACGCTGCTTGGGATGCCCAGACGCGGGACATTCGGTCAAAGATGCGGCAGATTTTGGATTCGGTGCGCGAGGACAAGACGAAAGAGGCCATCGGGATGTTCCCCAAGGAGGCGCAAGACGCTATTTTCACGCCTCCTGAGAAGCGCACGCCGATGCAGTGGCAGATGTACTACCGCAGCGAAAGCCGGCTGCCGACTGACGCGGCGCTGGAAAAGAGCCTCAAAGGAGAAGCCAGGCAGCAATACGCGGAGCTGAAGAAGCAACTGGCCTCTTACGATCATTTGAAACCCCCGGAGCCTCCGCTGGCGGAAGTCATGATCGATCAGGGTCCGGCCGCCCCGCCCACGTTTATCCTTTCGAAGGGCGTCTGGGACGCGCCGTTGCAAGAAGTAGAACCAGGCTTCCTCTCGATCCTCGACCCTGCGCCGGCCAAGATTGTTCCGCCCGAAGGCGTCAAATCCACCGGCCGCCGCTCGGCGCTCGCCAAATGGCTTGCCGATCCCGCCAATCCGCTGACGACGCGGGTGATGGCCAATCGCATCTGGTATTACCATTTTGGGCACGGCATTGTCGATTCGCCTAGCGATTTCGGCATTATGGGCGAGAGGCCGAGCAACCCGCAACTGCTGGATTACCTGACGGCTACGTTCGTTGAGAACGGCTGGAGCATCAAAAAGATGCACCGGCTGATTATGCTTTCGAACGCTTACCAGCAGTCTTCCGCCTATCAGCCGGAGGCGGCGAAAGTCGATCCGAATAACAAGCTGCTGTGGCGGTTCGACCGCCGCCGGCTGGAAGGCGAAGCAATCCGCGATTCGATGCTCTACGTAAGCGGCGAGCTGAACTTGAAGATGGGCGGGCCGGGCGTATTTCCGCCGCTTCCGCCGGGCGTCAGCATGCCGGGGTCCAGGTACCTGAATTGGGAAACGGAGAAGGATCCGGCTGAAGCGAACCGCCGAAGCGTTTACGTGTTCGTGAAGCGCAATCTTCGGTACCCGATGTTTGAAACCTTTGACTTTCCGGATACGCACGAGAGCTGCCCGCGGCGCTATGCTACCGTCACTCCGACCCAGCCGCTGGCGTTGATGAACGATGAGCTGGTGATGAGCTGGTCGCAAGCTCTTGCCGGGCGCGTCTTGAATGATAGCGGCCTTTCTCCGGCGCAGCAGGTAGACAGGGCGTTTCGCCTGGTTTTTTCACGATCTCCCAAGGAAGAAGAACGGCAGGCGGTTCTCGAATTTCTGGACAAACAGGCCGGCGAGATTGCAAAACAGCTGGCTAACAATGAAAAAGTGCCCATGCCCGAAGCCATTCCGCAGGGAATGGATCCGGCGCGGGCGGCGGCGTTTGTGGATTTTTGTCAGGCGCTGCTGAACTCCAACGAATTTATCTATATCAACTAGCAAGGAAGGGGGCCAAGATGGATCGGAATCTTTCGCACTATAGGCGGGCTTCCACGCGCCGTGAGTTTTTCGCTCGGGCCGGCAGCGGCCTCGCGGGTATCGCCCTGGCTCACATGCTTCACGAGGATGGTTTGCTGGCCGCTTCGGCTTCGGCTGTCGATCCTCTCGCTCCTAAGCCTCCACATCACCCTCCGACGGCAAAGTCGATCATCTGGCTGTTCATGGAGGGCGGTCCGAGTCACGTGGACCTGTTCGATCCCAAGCCGAAGCTCAAGGAGCTGCAAGGGCAGCCAATCCCCGAGTCCATGCGGCCGAAATTCACAGCAATGCCCGGCACCTCAAAGAACGGGCTGATGCCTTCGAAGCGCACGTTCAAGCAGTACGGCCAGAGCGGGATTTGGGTGTCTGATTGGTACCCGAATGTGGCGCAACACGTGGATGACATGACCGTCATCCGCTCCTGCTGGACTGATGGCATCAATCACCTCGGCGGCGTGACGGAAATGAACAGCGGCTCGATTCTGAGCGGCCGGCCGTGTCTCGGGGCGTGGGTCAACTATGGACTGGGGAGCGCCAACCGCAATCTGCCTTCCTTTGTCGTGATGCTGGACGATCGCGATCCGATCGGCGGCGCGAAGCAGTGGAGCGCGGGCTTCTTACCCGCCTCTTATCAGGGGACGCAATTTCGCCAGGGGGATACTCCGCTCCTCCACTTGAAGCCCCCGGCCGGCATGACCGACTCCGAGCAGCGCAACGAACTAGCGCTGTTGAAACGCCTCAATGAAATATGGTCCGAGGACAAGCAGGAAGATTCCGAACTGGATGCGCGCATCCGCTCCTACGAGCTCGCTTACAAGATGCAGAGCGCGGCGCCGGAAGCCGTGGACCTCTCGAAGGAGTCGGAGGCGACCAAAAAGCTGTACGGACTGGATGTGGAGGAGACTCGCGCCTTCGGCACCAACTGCCTGCTGGCGCGCCGCTTGGTCGAGCGCGGCGTCCGGTTCGTCGAGCTGTACTGCGGTTCAGGCAGCGGCTGGGATGCGCACGAAAACGTCGAAACCAACCACAGCAAGTGGTGCAAAGCTTCCGACAAGCCGATCGCCGGCCTGCTCACCGATCTCAAGGCTCGCGGCATGCTAAAAGATACTCTCGTCGTTTGGGGCGGAGAGTTTGGCCGTACGCCTTTCAATGAAAAGGGACTGGGCCGCGATCACAATCCCTGGGGCTTCACCATCTGGATGGCGGGCGGCGGCGTCAAAGGCGGCCAGTATATCGGCTCCACCGATGAAATTGGCATGTACGCCACCGAGCGCCGCATGCATGTGAACGATATTCACGCCACAATGCTCTGGGCTCTCGGTCTTGACCACCTGCGCGTTACGTATATGCATAACGGCCGAGCGGAACGGCCGACGGTCGTGGCAGGCGAAGTGAATAAAGACGTCTTCGCCTGAGATTTTTCTATATCTGGCTTCCGCCTTTCTGGTAAGCGTGGGCGCTGAGTAGGCAAGAGGCCGATTACCACACCCACGCCTGGCCCGGCCGGCGCCCACACAAGCTGCGCATCCATGTCCTCGCCCGTTATAGTGCGGAAGCTCGGCCGGTTGGCTGCGGGTAGCGGTAAGTTGTCGGGCGGGCTCCGGCGCTGGCGGTATTCCTGCGAAAAGGCGCTCAAGTTTCCAGCGCCCGCTGTGGCGTGCTAGCTCTCGGGCGACGGTCGATTGCTCCGAGCGGCTGGGGCCTCGGCCCGCCCTTCAGTGTTGCGCCCCCTACATGTTTGACCAGGTCCCACGCTATGCCGGGCCCCTGACGCTTTGTCCGCAGGCGGGCTGAAGATCGAGGAATCCGCTAAACATCTCGAAAGGTCGATGGCTGCGGTGTGTTTTGGGATAACATATCGCCCGGGCGGAGGCTGCGCAGGAACCATGCCGTTGCCCAACTGCGGCCGAAATTCGCGAAGTGCAATTCTCGGGGATTTTCTGTCTATCGGGCTCGCTTGCGGCTTGCTTGCCTTGATGGCCTTGTTGATGTCTTGGAGCGCCGCCGGCGATGCTGTTACCAGCGACGAAGACGAGCACATCAGCGCCGGTTTCAGCTATCTGACCAAAGGGGACCTCCGCCTCAACCCCGAACATCCGCCGCTGATGAAAGACCTCGCGGCGCTGCCGCTTCTAGGAATGAACCTGAAGGCCCCCTGGGATCATCCAAGCTGGACCGAAGAAGTGAACGGGACCGATCGGTTCGCGCGAGCTTTCCTATTGCATTCCGGCAACGACCTCGAAACGATTGTGCAGACCGCCCGAAAGCCCATGATCGTCTTTACTGTTCTATTGGGCCTTGCCGTTTTCTTTTGCACGCGATGTATGTTCGGCGGCGCCGCCGCGCTGCTCGCGACGTTTTTCTTCGCTTTTTCGCCAACCTTTCTCGCCCACGGACGTCTGGTAACCACGGATGTCGGAGCGAGCGCCGGCTTTTTCATCGCTACGATAGCCTACCTTCATTTTTTAGAAAAGCCGACCATACCGAACGTCCTTCTAGCCGGCGCCGGACTCGGATTCGCCCTCCTCACAAAGTTTTCGACGTTTCTACTCCTGCCGATAGACTTCATCCTGACGTTGCTGTGGGCCGCTCTGAGCCGCTCCTCGCCGGTCACAGCGCAAGAGAAATGCCACACATGCCGGGCTGAAAGAGAAACGCACAAAATCCACACCGTTCGCCGGTGGTTGGGCGGATATTTCGCGATCGTGACTCTTGCGTTTCTTACGATTTTTCCCGTTTACTGGCTCCACACGCGCAATTACCCGCCTGAGCGGGAACGGAGGGACGCTACAGAGATCCTGAGCTGGCTCTCGGTTGGAGTGATGCGCCGGGCTGCGGATTTTGTGGCCTCCCGCCATCTGCCGCGGTCAATCGAGCATGCCGTCAGAGATTTTCCCAAGGGCATTGTAATTTTTATGGCCGGCAAGCCAGTGCTTCGTGCCTACGCGCCATACTTTTTGGGTTGCTGTTCATTTTCGGCCGCGCGACATATGGCAATGCGAAGTACTTCCTGGGGCAGGTATCCGGATCGAGAACGCCTCTCTATTTTCCGTTTGTGTATGCGGTAAAGGAACCTCTGGCGGTTCATATTCTGACCCTTTTTGCAGTCGCCTTTGCTGTAAGACGGTTCCTGGACGCGCCCAAGCGGGGCGATTGGGTGCGCAAGCATTTTGCCGAAGCGGCGTTTGCCATCATTGTCGCTGTTTATTGGCTGGCATCGATTGGCTGCAATCTCAATATTGGCGTCCGGCACTTGCTTCCGGCGTTCATACCGGTGTACATCCTTGCGGCCGCCAGTACCGTGCGACAGTTGACAAGCGCCGGATCCAAGCGATCCAAATCGATTGCCACCGCTTGCCTCGCCGGGTTGCTTATCTGGCAGGCGGTTTCGGTGACTGCCGTGTATCCGCACTATATTGCGTACTTCAATGAACTGGCGGGCGGTCCCGAGGGAGGATACCGGTACGTGGTCGATTCCAATCTCGACTGGGGCCAGGATTTGAAGCGGCTGGCGCGGTTCGTGGAGCAAAACCGCATCGAGGTGATCAATCTTGACTATTTCGGCCGAGCGGAGCCGGAATACTACCTTGGGAGCAAGTACCGATCGGTCCAACCTACCGATGCGGCACGAAAGGGCTGGATCGCCGTTTCTGCCTCGCTCTACCAGTCCAGCCGGGCCGAGCCCAGCCGGGATTACAGAAGCTGGCTTCCGCTCAGCAAGCGGGTGGCGGCGATCGGACATTCCATATTCGTGTTTTACAACGAATAAAATTCCCAATTCGCAGAATTCGCCGCGCCGTCATGACATTCGAGCTGACATCGGCGTGGGCTCGGGGAAACGCCCCTGCGGCCCCGTACTCTTGAGCACGCCGAAGCGCTTGAAATCTCGTTCAGCGCATTGTGCCGGCTTCGCTCCGCATCACCAGCGAATTGTGCGCGGCCTCCTGGGCCAGTGGGAAGCCCTTCACGGCGGCCGCTTGTTCGCTGAACTTTGCGCCTTCAAGCACCCGAGCCTTGTTCATCATCTGTTTCCCCAGGTTATAGTTCGCTACGCCCAGATAGTAGAGCGCCGGACCGGCCATAGCAGTGCCTTGGAGGGATGGAAGCGCAGCGCGCAAATGCTGGTCGGCTTGATAATATTGACCCTTTGCTGCGGATGCCAGGCCCGCAATGTAATGGCCTGTAGTCATCTCCAGACTTTTCTTCTTTTCCCATTCGGCGGCCGGGACGCCTTCGGGCTTCTGCTGCTTGCCAGCCGCGTTTAACAGACGAGTGGCGAGCGCCAGAGCCCGGTCGTTTTGGTTTTTGACAATCGCCGTGTTGGCCGCCACGACCAGCAGGTCCGGGTTGTTGGGAAAGTTGGCAATGGCTTTCTCGGCGATTGCCGGAATTTTGGACGCTCCGCCCGACTGGTTGAGCGCAAGAAAGTAGCGCTCATACCCGCCTTGGTCCAGGTACTTGCTCTTGGGATTCTGCTGCTCGAGGGCGGAAAACAGGTCCACGGCCGCCGCGGGCTGAGCGGCCGAAGCAGCGGAGAAGAGAGCATACTCGCAGTACAGATCCGCCTCTTTGGCACGGGCGATGGCGGCCTGATCGCCTCCGGCCGCAATTATCTTGCGAGACAAAGCATCGGCTGCCGCCGCCAGTTGTTTCACCTCAGCGGGATCTTTTTTCGATTCGACGGCTTCTTTGAGATTTTGCAGCAAGCTGTCCAGATCATCGGGAACCGCCATGAGGGGTGCGGCCGCCGCCATGAGCAGAACAGCGCAGCTCAATACGGGGAGTCTCATACAGGCCTCCTAGCTGCCCCGGGGGTTTGGCCGTATTATAGGCCGAACGAATCGGCCGGGAAAGCAGCAGGAGCAAATATTGCCGGGCTCCGGCAGACTGCCCGGCCCTCTGAATCGAGAGCCGGCCGCCGAGGTGGACGAGTTCCCAAGTGACAGCCGCATCGTAGGACCGCCACCGTCGACCCGCGCGAAATCCGGCGGACACGCGGCGGCGCCAGGGCTTCTAGGATGCCGCCGGGTTTGGCGCCTGCGGTTTAGGCCGGCGTCACGCCAATCTGCGTCGACCACCATTGGGCATAGCGGCCGCCGCGAGCCAGCAACTCCTGGTGGGATCCGGATTCGGCGATTTGACCTGCTTCGAGGACGTAAATTAAGTCTGCATGCATTGCAGTTGTGAAGCGATGGGTGATGATGACAGCCGTCTGGCCGGCGCACAAGCGGCGGAAGCGCTCAAGCCAGTCGGCTTCGGCCCAGGGATCCATCGCGCTCGTCGGCTCGTCGAGAATGATGATTGGAGCGCGGCGCAAAAACGCCCGGGCGAGCGCGATTCTTTGCCACTCGCCAACGCTCAGTTCCGCGCCGCCGGCGAACCATTTTCCCAACAGATTGCGATAGCCCTGCGGCAGGCGGGCGATAGGCTCGTCGGCTCCAGCATCGCAGCCGGCCGCTCGAACGGAGCCCGGTATACTTCCCGCTTGCACCGGCGGCAGAACGGAGAGGTCGCCGAGGGCGATGTTTTCCGCCACGGTTGCGCTGTAATGCACCGGTTCCTGGAACAGGACTGTGATCATGGACCGAAGCCGCTGCACGGGAAGGTCCTTGAGATTCACCCCATCAATCTCGATCGCTCCGGCCTCGGGATCGTAAAACCGGCAGAGCAGCTTGATCAGCGTACTTTTCCCCGCTCCATTGGGACCGACGATGGCGGTGATCCTTCCCCCGGGAATCGCGAGATTGAAATGATGCAGGGCGGGACGCTCGCTGCCGGGATAGCGGAAGACGACATCCCGAAACTGAATTTCCGAGTGCACCTTGGCGGGGGCGGGCGCGATATGCACAGCGTCCACCACGCGCGGCTCGAGATCCAAAAACGCGAACAGGTTTCCAAGAAACAAAATATCCGCGTAGAGTTGACCGACATTCCCCAGCAGCGATCGCATGAGCCGTAAGCCCTGGTTGAAGGCTTGATAGAACAACGCCAGGTCGCCCAGGGTCCCTGCTCCTCGTGCGGTACGCCACACCATCCACCCCAGAGCGACGCCGCTGATTAGAAGGCCGACGATCCCCGCGCCGAGTTCCGCCACACTCAGATCCTTGGCAAGACCGAGACGCTCGTCGCGAAGCCGCTTGCGGGACGCCTGATAGGCCGAACGGAAGTGGTCGCCAAGACCGAAAAGCCGGATTTCGCTCGCCGTCTCCCGGGCCGTCAACAGCCAATCGTAATACCAAGTGCGGCGCTCTTCGGCGGTGTTTTCCAGCCGCCACTGATATTCCCGCAACGCGTGTACTAAAACGACGTAGCAGGCCGGCAGCGTGCTGGCGAGTAGAGCCAGCGGCAGCCACCAGGGTCCGAAGCGCAGCAAAACCACCAGCATGGCCGCCAGGGTAATGGCATTCTGCAACGTGTTTCCCAGATTTTGCAGTAAGGCAAGCGGCCGGTATGCTGCTTCGCGGCGCGCGCGGTGGAGGTGATCGTAAAAATCGGGCGAATCGTAGAAAGCCAGATCGGCCGCAATGGACTTTTCGTGCACCAGGCTGCTGATGTGGTCCTGCACCAGCTCCGATTGGGCCGTTCGGATCCAGCCTTCTATGCCGGAAAGAGCCTCGGTCACCAATAGAACCACCGCGGTCAGCACCACGAAGACCAGCGCGCGCCGCACTTCGGTCCACGAGCCGCCGCTGCGGGCGGCCGCCACCAGGCTGTTCACCAAAGGCCGGCTGAGATACACGGTGGCGACAGGCAGCAGTCCTTGCGCGGCCAGCAAGATGATCCAGGCGGCTGTCCAGGCGCGCGATGCGTGCCACACGAGCGCCAGCGCTCGCGGCAAATACGGCAGTTCGGCCGCCGCTTTACGCAGCCGGGCAGTCAGAAATCGGACATTTTGGCCCACCAGGCAATATCATCTCATTAGCCGGCCCTTTTGCCGGCATGAAATCCGGGCCCTCAGCGCCCGACGCCCAGCAAACTCATGAGATCGAGGGCATTGCGAACGGCAAAGCCGTGCTGGTCGTTATTGAAGTAGATGTAGACGCGGATGCCGGCCTGGAGAAAGCGCCGGATGCGTGCCGCCCATTTCCCCAGTTCCGCGCCGGTAAAGTCGCCATCGCATCCCGTTCCGCTGTGCATGCGAATATAGGTGAAATCCGCGGTCACAATTTCCTGTTCCGGCGACATGGTTTGTCTCACGGCAAGACATAACGCCGCTTTGTACTCGTGCAGCAGGTCATAAACGGGCTGAGCCAGCCAGCTCGGGTGCCGGAACTCGAAGGCGAACTCCCTGCGCTTGGGCAGCAGTTTCAAGAACCGCCGCAGCCGTTCCAGATCCACTCCCCAGGCAGACGGAAACTGGAACAGCACGGGCCCCAGCTTTGCGCCAAGTCCGCGCGCGCGGTCGAGAAAGGTCCGCAGCGGTTCCCGGGCTTCTTTCAGCTTTCTGATATGGGTGATGTACCGGCTGGCTTTTACCGCAAAACGAAAATCCGGCGGCGTGCGGCGGCGCCAGCCGGCGAATGTCTCTCTTTCGGGAAGGCGATAAAAGGGGTTATTCAGTTCGACCGTGCGGAAGGACCGCGCAAAAAATTCAAGCTCCTCTTTCTGAGGCAGTCCCGGCGGATAAAACACCCCGTTTCGCCAATGCGGATAGACAAAGCCCGAAGTCCCGATCCAGACATCGCTCTCGCCGGTCCTGGAGCTATTCTGTGTCAATCTGGGCGCGCTGGAGTCTGTTGCTGTAATCTACGTAAACGGATTTCCACTCCGAGAACTGGTCGAGAGCGGCCAGTCCGCTTTCCCGGTGACCATTGCCGGTGTCTTTGGTGCCCCCAAACGGCAGGTGCACCTCGGCCCCGATCGTTGGCGCATTGACATAAAAGATGCCGGTATACATCTCCCGCATAGCCCGAAACGCGGCGTTGACATCGCGGGTATAAATCGAAGAAGAAAGGCCATACGCGACGCCGTTGCCGATTTCGATCGCATGATCGAGGCCGCGGCAAGGGATCACAGAGACCACGGGCCCGAAAATTTCCTCCTGGGCGATGCGCATCCTCGGATCCACATCAGCAAAGACGGTGGGAGCGTAAAACCAGCCGGAAGCCAAAGGGCCGTGGCGCAGCGGATGTCCGCCGCAAACAAGCCGGGCTCCTTCGGCCTGCCCGATTCGAACATATTCGTCCACACTATGAAGCTGCTTTTCATTGATGAGGGGTCCCATCTGGACTGAAGGATCGAGGCCATTCCCGATCCGCAGAGCACGCGCGCGGCCAGCAAGGCGTTCTAGGAACGCGTTATAAACCTGCTCTTCGACGACGATGCGGCTGGCGGCTGTGCATCGCTGGCCGGTTGTGCCGAAGGCGCCCCACAGGCATCCATCCACTGCCAAGTCGAGATCGGCGTCCTCGAGGATGATGATCACGTTCTTGCCGCCCATTTCCAGATTGCAGTGCTTGAAGGCAGGGGCGCAGGTCTCAGAAACGCTTCGACCTACGGCCGTCGATCCCGTAAACGAGACGAGCCGCACATCCGGATCCGCCGCCAGCGGCTGGCCCACGCCGCTGCCGCTCCCGGTGACCAGATTGACCACGCCGGGCGGCGCGCCCGCCTCATGGAGAATGTGGACGAGGTTCCAACAACTCAGAGGCGTGTCCGATGCCGGCTTGATCACCACCGTATCGCCGCAAACGAGGGCGGGGAAAATCTTCCAGGAAGGGATCGCCATCGGGAAGTTCCACGGAGTAATCAGCGCGCAGACGCCGAGGGGCATGCGTACGGTCATGCAAAATTTATCCGGAAGCTCCGAGGGCGTGGTCTGACCGTAAAGGCGGCGGCCTTCCCCTGCCATGAAAAAAGCCATATCAATCGCTTCTTGGACATCGCCCCGGGCCTCTTCGAGCACCTTTCCCATTTCGCGCGTCATCTCCCGCGCCAGTTGTTCTTTCCGTTCCGAGAGAATGCGGCCCGCCCGGAACAGGACGTCGGCCCGCCGGGGCGCGGGCACGTTGCGCCAGGTCCGAAAGGCTTCCGCCGCGGCGGCGACAGCGCAGCGCGCGTCTTCCGGCCCGGAGTCCTGGAAAAGGCCGATCAGGTCATTGGTGTCGGCTGGATTGCGGTTTTCGAAGGTCTTTCCGCGGGCCGATGCCGCATCCCGGCCGTTGATGAAATTGCAATAGATGGGCGCCGCCATAGGCAGCTCCTATTCGGAAGGTCCTAGTCCCAGTTGAATGAGCGATTGCGCATCCAGCCGGCCTGTAGGGGACAGTTGGTGCTCGGCTTGAAAATTGCGCAGAGCCTCTACCGAGTCGGGGCCCCACCGGCCGTCCGGCGCCGTATGCAGATAGCCGCGCGCCGCCAAAGCTTCCTCGATCTGCTTATAACGTTCCTGGGTCGGGTGTTGCTGCCCGTGTGGAAGCGGGGCCCGAGCTGTTTTCCGGACGCTGGTTTTGCGGCTGGCGGCTGTGCGAAAAGAGGGCTTGGCGGCCAAAGAGGCCTTTCCCGCAGGAGCCGCCGCCTTGCCCGGGAGAGTCTTGGCGGAGGCGGTTGTTTTCTTCTTTTTGACTGTTTTCTTAGTCCCCGACTTCTGGGCCTTCGGGCTGTTCGGAACAGGCCGAGCCTGGCCGAAAGCCAACCATGCCGCAGTCAGCCCGCCGACAATCGCAACGATCAGATTTCGCCGGACCGCTCTCACGGAAACGTCTGCCGTTCAACTTTTTATTGGCCGGGTGCAGGGAGAACGCCGGCCAGCAACAAGCCACGCCAGCGAACCTGCCGGCTCGTTGGATCACGCCGCATGATGCGGAACGCAACATCAGCCCCCGGTTTGAGGTCGCGCTGGATCGCCCGTACGTCTTGCACATTGGCCACTGGCTTCCGGTTGATGGACAGAATCACATCTCCCTTCACAAGACCCACATCGTCGGCGAAGGAGCCGCCTTCCACGTTGGTTACCAACACACCGCCCGGCTCCTCGAGCTCAAGTTGATGTCGCTGCTCGGGGCTGATGTTGGATACCGTAATGCCGAACATCACTTCGGTCCCCTGCCGGGGCTCCTCTGGGTTCTCGCGGTTCTCGCTGAGCCGCTCTTTGAAAACTTCGGCCCGGTCGCCGATCGTAACGGGAATTTCCATCGTCCTGCCGTTGCGCAACACCTTCAGCTTCAACTGCCGGCCCACCGGGCTGGAGGCCACGATCGAAACCAGTTCTTCGCCGTTCTTTATGGGCTTGCCGTCAATGGCGACGATGATGTCTTCCGGTTTGATGCCCGCTCGCTCTGACGGCCCGCCCGGCTGGACCTCATTGACCACAACTCCGCCGTCTTTCGCGCCATAAACGCGCAGGAGGGCGTCGTTTTCGTTCAGGAACGTGATCCCGATCGACCCCCTCACTACCTTGCCGTTCTTGATGATCTGGTTGTAGACGTCCACGGCAACATTGGACGGCATGGCGAAACCCAGGCCCTCGTAGCCGCCGCTCGAAGAAATGATGGCCGTATTGATGCCAATCAGTTCGCCGTTGATGTTCAGCAGCGGGCCGCCGCTGTTGCCCCGATTGATCGCGGCATCGGTTTGAATGAATTTTTGGAACTGGCGCCGCGGACCTCCGCCGGGGATCTCCCGCCCCTTAGCGCTTATAATGCCGGCCGTAACCGTCTCTTCAAAGCCGAACGGAGATCCAATGGCAATGGCCCAGTCGCCAACTTCGACGGCATCGGAATTGCCGACCTTCGCGTAGGGCAGCGGACGGTTGGCGTCAATCTTAATAACGGCCAGGTCGGTTTCCTGGTCCGAACCGATCACCCGCGCGGTGTATTGATTGGAGTCATCGAGCAATTTAACACGAATCCGGTCGGCCTTCTCGATCACATGGTAGTTCGTCAGGATATAACCCTTGGGATCCACGATGATGCCCGACCCCAGGCTGTGTATGCGCTGATCACTCTGCGGATCGTCGAAACCAAAAGGCCCGAAGAATCGCCGAAACAGGTCTTCCCGAGGATCCTGTTCCTCGTCATCCGAACCGCGCCGGCGGCTTCGGCCGCTGGTCGCCTTGATGACGGACTCCGTATTGATATTGACGACCGCCGGACGAATTCTTTTCGCGATTTGCGAGAAGCTGCTGCTCAGCTTGGTAGGAGCGGGAATCGTCAGAGGCGTTGCATCCGGCGCGACGGCCTGCTGCCGCGCCGCCTTGACCCCACTCGAGATGAGAGTCCCCAGCAAAATGCCAATCACGAGCGTGAGCAGAATCAAAGTAGTTGAAAGGAGCTTCTTGTCCCTCAATTCGTCCGCAACTTTCTGTAAGCTCGATGCCATCGGACACCTTCCTTCCCGCAATCTAAGACTTTCTTCATTGTATTACAGGACCCGGACTGGCACACGGAGCCCCTGGGGGGGTAAACGTTTGCCGGACTGACCTGCTATATGGCCGCATGCCCCGATCTCAACAGACAAAGGAAAGGATGTTTGCCATGACAGCCAGGTTTCAGCAGAGCGCAATTTAAGCCAGCGCAGGGCCTGCCGGGGTTGCTATTGGAGCGCCTGGGGTAAAGGCGGGGCAGCCCCGTGCAGCAATAGCGAAAGCGAAAGAAAGATCCGCTTCAAGCCCAAATCGCGGCCTTCGGGGTTAAACCACTCGGAAGGGGTATGGGCGCCGCCCCCCTGACCGCCTGCCCCGATAGTGAGGGCCTCGCGGCCGAGCGAGAGAGGCACGTTGGCGTCGGTAGAGGCCCGATCCAGATGGGAGCGGATACCCAAGTGGGCATCCACCGCCCGCAGGGAAGCCAGCAATCGTGAATCGGCAGAAAGTTCTCCCGCCGGACGCGAGCCGATCTCCCGCACCTTACCCGTGGCCACGCTGCCCCCGCCGCGCCGGTTCTCTTCTTCGACCGCCATACGGACAGCATCCTCGAGTCCCGAGACAATCTGCTCTATCGCGGCGTTGGATTCGGAGCGAATATCCACCTTTGCGCGAGCCTGGCCGGGAATCGAATTCACGCTGCTGCCGCCCTCGATGGTGCCTATGTTGATCGAGGAGCGCGATCCGGCTGGAAGCGGGGTGTCGCAAAAGATCGTGATGGCCCTCGCCAGAGCGTGAATCGCGTTGACGATGCCGAAATCGCTCCAGCTATGGCCGCCGGGACCTGTAATCAGCACCTCGAACCGGCGGCTGCCCAGTGCCTGCGTGGTGATATGGTCTGTCGAGGCTCCATCCAGCACGAGAAATCCGCAGATGCGGCGGGCATAGGGCCCTTGCTGGCATAAATACCGCATCCCATAGAGGTTTCCTTCGCCCTCCTCCCCCACATTCGCCGCCAGAAGCAGATTGTGCGTGCAATGGGTCAGGCCGGGGCCGCTTTTGAGCGCTTTGGCGATGGCGAGCAGAGCCGCCAGGCCGGCTCCATTGTCGGCAACGCCCGGACCGGCGATAACGCCGTTGGGCCGTAGCTCGATCTCGGCGGCATTCCGCGGCGCCAGTACCGTATCGAGATGAGCCGTAAGGGCTACAAAAGGCGCGTTGCGGTTGTATACGATCGGCACAACCGCGTTTCCGGCGCGGTCAATCTGCGCCTCGTAACCCATTTCGGCCATCAGCTTTGCGAGGAAAGTGGCCCGTTCCTGCTCCTGAAAGGTGAGCGCCGGAATCCTGCACAACTCCAAGTGGCGCTCGTTGATCCATCTCTTTTCGCGGGTGAAAAACTGGAGGCACTCCCGCACGCCCTCCGCCTCGGCCATGACGGCAGGATTCGGCGCCACGTCCGGGGGCAGCGCATCTACCGGTGCGCGCGATCCGTTGATCGCTGTGGAAGTGAATGCCACGCATCGATTCTAGCATGCCGTCTCAACGCGGCGCGGCGAGACCCAATGCGGCGATGCATGACATTCGGTGCTGCTACACTACCCCGGAGGGAGATGCAAATGGAGAAGGTTCGAGTAGGCCTGATCGGCTCTGGGTTTTCCGCGGAATTGCACGCGGACGCTCTTGCGCGCAACTTGCGCGTGGAAATGGCGGCCTGCGCGTCGCCGAATCGCAAGAGGTGCGAGAAATTCGCCAAAAAATGGAACATTCCCAAAGTTTTTACTGACTACCGGGCCATGCTCGAGTGCAAAGACCTGGATCTGGTTACCGTGGGCGCGCCCAACTACCTGCATTGCCGGATCGCGCTCGACGCCGCGTCGGCGCACAAGCACGTGGTAATCGAGAAACCATTGGCCATGAACCTCGACGAGGCGGACCAGATGATCGCCGCCTGCAAAAACGCGGGCGTGAAACTGATGTACGCGGAGGACCTGTGTTTCGCGCCTAAATACGTCCGCGCCAAGCGCATTGTAGACGAGGGCGGCATCGGTAGGGTCTTTCATATCCGGCAGTTAGAGAAGCACTTCGGGCCCCATTCGGAATGGTTTTGGGATATGGAGCGATCTGGCGGCGGCGCTCTGTTCGATATGGGTTGCCACGGCACGGAATGCGCCCGCTGGATCTTGGGAAAGCCCGCTGTGAAGTCCGTGTTCGCCTCCATGAATACTTACGTTCACAAGAACCGGACCAAAGGAGAGGATGACTCAACGGCCATCATCGAGTTTGCCGGCGGCGCCGTAGCCGTTATCGAGAATAGCTGGGCGAAGCGCGGCGGCATCGAAGACGCCCTGGAAATACACGGCTCTGACGGCGTGATTTATTGCGATCTGGTGCGGGGCAGTTCCATGCTGACCTACAGCGAACACGGGTACGGCTATGCGGTTGAAAAAGCTCCGGACACGAAAGGGTGGACGATGCCGCTGTTCGATGAGTGGCTCCAATATGGATATCCCGACGAAATGGCGCACTTTGTTGATTGCGTCCTCAACGACAGGCAGCCGCTCGAAACCGGCGAAGACGGCAAGGCCGTCCTGGAGGTGATGTTCGCCTGTTACGAATCGGCGGCGGCCGGCCGCCGCATCGATTTCCCTTACAAGCCGGCCTTCCCTTTGCGTCCTGTCGAATCCTGGCTGCGCTCGAAGGAGCGTCAGTAGGCGGCGGAGAGTCGGTCAAAAGGTTCGGGTTTCGGGTGGCGAACTCGCATTCGGGACCCGGAAAGCCGGAATCTCCCAGCCGGCTGCGAAGCGCAAAACCTTCTACAATAGGTCGAAATGGAAACCATCACGCACCGGCTTTTTACGTGGGACTCCGTGCCGCTCGAGGTCATGAGCGATGTCATTTCGCGCAAATTGGTGACCGGCGAACGGGCCATGGTTGCGCAGGTCTTTTTGAAGAAAGACGCCGTCGTACCCGAGCATCGTCACGAAAGCGAACAGATCACCTACATTCTCGAAGGAGCCATGAAGTTCCAGCTCCAGGGCAAGGAGATCGTCGTGCGCAAAGGACAGGTCCTTCACATCCCTTCCAATGTCCCTCATCGCGCGGTTGCGCTCGAAGACACGCTGGATCTGGACATCTTTTCACCGATTCGCACGGACTGGCTCGTCAAAGATGACGAATACCTGCGGCGGGGAGAACGCGAATCGACATGAAGCGGCCGCGGCGGCCTGGGAGGAAGCGGTGCGGCGGTGATATTCTCAAGGAAAGCTCATGCGCCTGCGCAACGCCTTCCCGCTCATAGCCGGAGGAGCCGCCCTGCTCACCGCCTTGTACGCATCCCAGCGGCCCTTTCGTGTTTACCAAAGCCTGGAGCCCTACGATAATGTCCCGCTCCCGCCGGATTATCAGGAAGAAACGGAGTGGGTTTTCGGCCGTCTCATGTATCCCTCTCACCCGCACGCCCGTTTCACGTGGCGCTACGGGGACTGGCGCGAGGGAGGGACGAGTTGGGCCCAGGATTATCCTCGGGCGGACCGACACTTTGCGGATGCGCTTCGGCGTCTCACCCGCATCCATGCGCGCTCGGCCGAACAGCCCGTGAATCTCGACGACGGAGACGACGTATACTACTGGCCCTGGTTGTGCGCCGGTGAAGTCGGCGACTGGAAATTGACGGAAGCGCAGGCCCAGAAACTTCGGGAGTATCTGCTGCGCGGCGGTTTTCTTATGTTGGACGATTTTTGGGGCACACCCGAGTGGGAGCGCTTTGAGGAAACCATGAAGGCCGTGTTCCCCGACCGCCCGATCGTCGAAATCGACGACCGCGACCCGATTTTCCACGCCGTATATAACCTGGACGATCGCTACCAGGTCCCCGGCCAATGGGCGCTGCGTCGCGGGACCACTTACCGAAACGACGGCGCCGTTCCCCACTGGCGCGCTATTTACGACGACCGCGGGCGGATCATGGTGGCCATTGCCTTCAATTCGGATATCGGCGACTCCTGGGAGTGGGCCGACGACCCTTCCTACCCCGAAAGATACTCCGCACTGGGAATCCGCCTGGGCGTGAACTACGTGGTTTACGCCATGACCCACTGATCACCGCCGGAAACCGCTCTGAGACGTCCTTCTTGCCGGTCGCGCCGCCCAGAGGAGGGCCTTTCGCCTACGCTGCGCGGGATATTGGCTGAAAAGCACCAGAGCGGTGGATCAAAACCAGAGGCTGATCGAGTCGGGCCGTGTTTTCAGCGATTTATCCCTGGCACTCCGTTTGCTATGAAACAGAATTGAAAGCCGTTGCGGCAAAGCGGCAACAGTGGAAGGAGGAGACGACATATGAAAACTAAATTGTTTGCACTCCTGCTCTTGGCCGGAAGCTCCTTATTCGCTGGAACGCACGTTTCGATCGCGGTTGGCGTCGGAGGCTATGTTCCGGCATATTACGTAGCGCCGCCACCGCCTCCGCCGCCGGTCACAGTCGCTTATGTTCCGGCCTGCCCCGGCCCGGGTTTCACGTGGGTTGCCGGATATTGGTACCCGGTGGGCGGACACTATTACTGGCACGCTGGCTACTGGGCTCGAGTGCCTTATGCCGGTGCGCGTTGGGCGCCGCCGCGATACGAAAACCGCCGCTATCTCTCCGGATATTGGAGACGGTAGCTAGGAACGGCGGCCAAGCTGTGCATCCTGAAAAAGCGGGAACGGGGCTCCCGCTGGCCGGAGCCCCGTCCGAGCGAATCGGAAAGCCCCATGCAGGAGGTCCTCATGCTGATTAGGAAGGAACAGCTCGGCGGGTTCTTCATCATCGACGTGCCCAATCTCGATACGGCGCTCGACTGAGCGGCGCGTTATCCGGCAGGACCCCCAGGCAGTTGTGCGAGTGCGATCGAATATTTCAGCCCCGTTAAGGAAAACGGTTGTGAACAGAACTTGTGCCGCGCCGTGGGTGGCCGCCGACGACGACACCGCTCCTCGGGCGGGCGCGCCCTGATCGGCCTGCGGGTGCGCTGATCCGCACATATACTCAATCAATGCCTCTGCTCAACCGCTCCATAACCTGTGAACCGGTGATGGCCACCTGCTCTGTCATCGTGGCCGCTGGTTGGGAAGGCCTTTGTTTTCGGCCGGCAGTTTCAGCAGGCTTTCCCCGACATAGAAGTTCCAGCCTTTCTCGCAGGTGCCGTAACACGCGGCGCCCGGAACCAAGCCGACATGCGTCATCTTCACCTGCGTCGCTCCGTTGTCGGGCAAGACTTCCCACACGATCAAGCCGTCTTTCCACTCCTTCTTGTCGTCGATCTAGTGGAGGTTGCAATCGGCTCGCGCGGCAAAAACCGCCGTATAATTTCCAAAAATTGCCCTTGCCATGATCACTCCTTATTGAATATCTTCAATCGCGCTTTAGTGAGATAAAACAGCTTTCCTCTGACTGGCGACACCAACTCACAGGTTCAGAATCTGCACCGGCCGAACTCCAACCGAGCCGCCGACCTCCAGAATCGGACAGCCCTTGGCCAGTTCCGCCGCATGCGCGAGAGCGTTCGCCTGCACGACAATATAGCCGGCCACGACATCCTTGGCCTCGGCGAACGGCCCATCCTTGATCAACTTCTTAGGGCCGGTCACAACCTTGCCGCTGTCCTCCAGGCGGCGCCCGGGTGGTTCATGTGATCCCATCCGGCCCATTTATCCAAATGTTTCTGCCGCTCTTCGGGAGAGGCGGGTATATTCCTGCCACGAAACAGATACGTAAATTCGCTCATGATTCTCCTTGTTCTCGATTTGGGAACAGCCGCCAGGCGCATCACTAACGAGCAGCGTCGCGCTGTTTCAAGCGTATGACGTGCGAGGGTCTGATGGCCGGACAAAATCTTTTCCGGAATTTCGCAGAGGCCGCACTTCCGGATGCTGCGGGCATCAGTTCAGCGATTTCGTTGCTTCTGCTCGCTGCTCGTCGCCCGGGGCCTTCCCAACCCGTTTTCTCCATCGGCGAATTCGGCCTGTCCAAGTGCGCCCGATCCGGCCTGATCCCGCGAAGAGAAAGGCGAGTTCGTGTCTTCTTCCGCGAGATCTTCCGTCCGGTTATGATGCAATGAATCAGACTGGATAAAATTCTCATCAGGAGCGCGCCATGTCATCTTCGAGATTCCTCATTCTGGGCGGCGGGATGGTGGCCGGGTACGCAGCCAAACAGCTCGTCGAGGACGGATTGAAACCAGGGGAGCTAACGATAGTATCCGCTGACGGTTCCATTCCCTACGAGCGGCCTCCCCTGTCCAAAAGCTTTCTGGCGGGAAAAGACCAGGAAGAAAATATCCTCATCAATTCCGAAAACTTCTACCGGGAGCACGGGATTGATTTGCGGCTCCGTTGCGAGGCGGAAAGCCTCGATCCGCAACGAAACACCCTGCGGCTGCGCTCCGGTGAAAACCTGGATTTCGAAAATCTCGTAGTAGCGACGGGAGCAGCGGTCCGGAAGCTGGATGTTCCGGGCAGCGGCCTCTCGGGGATCCTGTATCTCCGCTCACTGGAGGATGCCAAACGGATTCGCGGCCTGGCGCAGAGCGCGAAACGGGCGGTGGTTATCGGCGGGGGCTTTATCGCCATGGAGGTCTCTGCGGTATTGGCGCAAAAGCAGATCGAGACCACCATGGTTTTGGCCGAGGATCAGATCTGGAAACGGTTTTTTACGCCCGCCATGTCGCGCTTTTTTGAGAGCTACTACGTTGCGCGCGGCGTGCGCTTCCTGAAGCAACAGCACGTTGTCTCGTTTCGGGGCGATGGCGCCGTAAGCTCGGCAATTCTGGCGGGCGGCGAGACCCTTGCCTGCGATTTGGTGGTCGCAGGCATCGGCGTGCAGCCTGTGACCGGCCCAGTCGCGCATAGCGGCATCGAAGTGTCGGACGGCATTGTCGTGAACGAGTATCTGGAGACGAATCGCCGCGGCGTTTATGCGGCAGGCGATGTGGCGAACTATTACGACACGCTGTTCCACAAGCGGCGCCGCGTGGAGCACTGGGATAATGCGGTATCGCAAGGGCGGCACTGCGCCCGGATTCTGCTGGGGAATCGCTCCCCTTTCGTGCATGTGCCCTATTTTTTCTCGGACGTCTTTGATCTTTCCTACGAGTTCTGGGGAGACCCCGCAGGCGCGGATAACATTGTCGAGCGTGGGGATTTGACGACCAACAGTTTCAGCGTCTGGTGGCTGGCCGGAGAGCAAGTCAGCGCGGCGTTCACAATGAACCGCCCGGACGAAGAGCGCGAGGCGGCTCCGCGCTGGATTGAATCGAAACAGCCTGTATCCTCCGAACGACTGAGCCGATCGCAATCCATACGGGACGCCGTGGAGCCCCGGCCGGCTCAAAGCAGCAGATGAAGCGCCATGTGTGAGTGTTCCCTCTGATAAGGGCGTGTGGACTTTCGTCTCCGGGCCGTGGACGGAGCTCCGCAGTAGGTATTCCGCAGGTTGGCAGATCGGCTACAATAGTCCCGAGAAGGTGGGCTATGTTCACCAAGCGCCTTGTGGCCTGTCTGCTATTCGCAGTTCTTCCTGGCTGGGCTCAAGCGCCGGCTGGCGGGAACTCCGGAGAAACGGCCGCTCCTGGGAATGCTTCACAGCCGAACATCCAGGTCCAGGTCAACGTCGTCAACGTGCCGGTGACGGTTACCGATGCAAACAACCGTTTCATTACCGATCTGGAGAAGAAGGACTTCACTGTGTGGGAAGACGGCAAGCAAGTGGAGGTTCGCTATTTCTCCCGCGATCCGAAAATGCCGGTGGTGGTCGGTTTTCTGCTGGACATCAGCAACTCGGCTCGCCTTTACTTCAAGACCTATCAGGAAGCGATCACCGATTTGGCCTTTGTGCTTCTGCCGGGTGACAACCAAAACAGGGGATTCTTAGGCGCCTACTCCACGCAAGCCGATTTTCTGGTGAAGCCCACGTCCGACGGGCAGCTTATCGCGGACAAAATGCGCAGCCTGAAGCCGGGCGGCGGCAGCGCGATGCTGGACGCGATCTATACGGCTTGCACGAAGTATTTCTCCGTAAAAGGACAGCCTAACGAGCCCAAGCGCGTGCTGATCATCGTCGGTGACGGCCACGACAACAACAGCAAGGTGTCGCTCGATCAGGTCCTGGAGGCGGCCCAGCGGGCGCAGGTCGTCATCTATGCTGTAAGCACAGTCGGCTACGGGTTCACGAACGACGAGGAACAGAACCTGGTGCGGCTCACCGAAGAAACTGGCGGGCGCATCGAGCGGCCTTTGCAGGGGCTTCACAAGGACGTCTCAGGCTACCTTTCCACTCCTTCCGACGAAGGCAACTATGCCTATAAAGTCGGCACCGGCGGTTATGCCGCCGAGCTCTCCGGCAAGCTTTACCAGGCGATCACCAATCTCGCGGGCGATATTGAGCACCAATACATATTGGGCTACACGCCGCCCACACCCTTTACTGACCGGAAGTTCCGCAGCGTGAAGGTGACCGTCAACCTCAAAGGAGCCGACATAAAAATCCGCGCCCGCAAGGGCTATTTCCCGCCGTGATGCGGCCGGGAATCGCTGCTTTCCGCCGCCCCGGCGTCGACCCGCAGCACCTGCGCATCCAGACTTCCTTTGTGCAGCCGTACGCGCAAGTTGCGTCCGGGAGAGGTTTCCGACGCGCGCCGGAGGAGCATTCCGCTTTCGTCCTGCACAATTGCGTAGCCGCGCTCGAGCACGCGCAGAGGGCTGAGATGACCCAGTTGCGCGCCGAGGGATTCGAGCCTGCCCGAAAGGCGGGCCAGGCGCATATGTATCAGGCGGTCGGCCGCCGTCCGCAACTGCTCCAGGCGAGCCCGCTGGCTGGCCAGATGGCGGCGTGGGTCGTGAGCCAGCAGCCGCGCATCGGCCTCCCACAGCCGGCGTTCGGCCTCGAGCAGCCGGCGGCGCATATGCTCGCGAGCGCGATAATCGAGATCGTCGGTGCGCTGGCTGGCGCGGTCCATGCGCCGGCGCAGCAGGCTGAGGACCCGCTCGATGCCGATTTCACTGAGCCGGCGAAGCCGGGTGCTGCAATGATAGCGGGCAGCGCGGCCGAGACGATCTTCGAGACCGGCGATTCTCTCAATAAATTCTGATCGTTCCCGGATCGCCAGTTCCGCGGCGGCCGAAGGGGTCGGCGCCCGGAGATCGGCGACAAAATCGGCGATGGTGAAATCGGTTTCGTGGCCAACGGCGGAAATCACTGGCACGGGGCAGGCAGCGATGGCGCGCGCCACGCTCTCTTCATTGAAAGGCCAAAGGTCTTCGAGCGAGCCGCCGCCGCGCGCGACGATGACCAAGTCGGGCGGAATGCCAGGGATGGGCCGCCGCGCCCTTTGACCGCCTAAATATTGGATGGCTTCGCAAATTTCCGCCGCCGCTCCGTCTCCCTGCACGCGGACGGGATAAAGGATCAAATGCAAACCGGAAAAGCGGCGCTCCAGTATGCGCAGCATATCGGAGATGACTGCGCCCCGCGGTGAAGTGACCAAGCCAATAGTGCGCGGAAAAAGAGGCAGGGGACGCTTGCGCGCTGCGTCAAAAAGCCCTTCCGCAGCCAGCTTTTTTTTCAGTTGCTCGAAGGCAAGCTGCAAGGCGCCGGCGCCGCGCGGCTCGAGGTGGTCGACGGAAAGCTGGTATTCGCCGCGCGCTTCATACACGCCGATCCGCCCCCGCGCGAGCACCGCCAGACCGTCGGCGGGCTTGAACCGCAGAAAGCGCGCGTTCTGCCGGAAAAAAACACAGCGAAGCTGCGACTGATCATCTTTCAGCGTGAAGTAGTAGTGGCCGCTCGGGGCCTGGCGGCAATTGGATATTTCACCTTCCACCCAGACGTCGTCAAAGGCTCCCTCGAGTGTTTCGCGAATTGCCGCGTTGATTTCGCTGATCGAATAGACTCTGCGCTCAGGAAGAAAGTTCAGGGAAAATTGAGACATGCGCGTCCGATCAATTGAAGAATAGCCGATTGTCCCGGAGACCCGCAATCCGAGCGGCGTGTTGGGAAGCGGCAGGGACTCGATCAGCGGCGGCAGCGAGTACAGGAGAGGCGGGCCGGAATATGGTGCGGAGGCTCACAGCGAGACGCCTGCATCCCAAAAGCCTGTACGATGGAGAAAAGCACCGCTCCCGAAGAGCGGCCGGCTAGGTAAGCCTGATAGGCCGAAGAAGCCGAAACGGACCGCGCGGCTGAAAGCAGGGTCATACCGAGCGCTCCACAGAGGATCCAGTATCGCAGCTTCAGTTTCATTTCGTCCTCTGATTACATAGACGACGGATCCCGCGAAAGGTTATCGGCGGTTGCTGCGCGGAACCCTTTCTGGGAAAATAAATTGCGTAAAAAATCTATGGAACTTGTAACCTTGCAAGGCCGCGTGAAGCCGGACAACCCGCTGTTGCGGCTGAGCAGCCGCGATAACGTCGCTGTGGCGCGAGCCAATCTGGAGGCGGGCGACGTCATTTCTTTTGAAGGCGTCGACGTCCGGCTGCTGAACAGCGTGCCGATGGGCCACAAGGTTGCAATAGCGGACATTCCTCAGGGCTCTCCGGTTTATAAATACGGCGAAGACATCGGAACGGCGCGGCAGCTCATCCGGCGCGGAGAGTGGGTGCACACCCACAATCTTCAGTTCGACGTAAAGGAACGCGACTGGGCTTTTTGCAGCAATGTTTCCGATCTGAGCGATATCCCGCTCGCCGAGCCCCGGACGTTTCTCGGCTATCCGCGGCCGGACGGGCGGGTCGGAACACGCAACTATATCGCCGTGGCCGGCGCCAGCAATTGCGCCGCCCATGCGGTCAGCGAGATCGAAGCCGCGTTTCGATCCTATGATTTCCGCGGCTGCCCGATCGACGGCGTGGTCTCGTTTCCCCATGGAGACGGCTGCGGGCAGAGCGAAGGACCCGATACCGAGCAGTTGCGGCGCACGCTCGACGGGGTGATGGATCACCCCAACGTCGCGGCTGCCATCATCGTGGGCCTCGGCTGCGAGGTCAACCAGATCAGTTACTACCTGCGCGAGGGCGGCAATGGCAACCGGCGCGGCTTTACCCTGCAAGAGAGCGGCGGCACGCGTAATGTCGTGCAGGATGGCGCGAAGGCTGTGCGCGAGCTAATCGACCAGACAAGCCGGATCGAGCGGGTCGAGGTCCCCGTCTCGAAAATTGTTCTCGGAACCAATTGCGGGGGGTCCGACGGATTCTCCGGCGTTACGGCGAACCCGGCTCTGGGCTACTGCTCGGATCTGCTGGTCAAGCAGGGCGGCGTCAGCGTGCTAGCCGAAACTCCCGAGATCTACGGCGCCGAACACCTGCTTACGCGCCGCGCCCGCACTCGACAGATCGGTGAAAAGCTGCTCCGGCAGATCGAATGGTACAAGACGTATGTAGCATGGTTCGGAGCGAGCTTCGACGATAATCCGTCGCCGGGCAACAAGGCGGGTGGACTCACCAATATCGCGGAAAAATCGCTCGGAGCGGCCATCAAGAGCGGAACCTCGCCGCTCAGCGACGTGCTCGAGTACGCTGAGCGCATCAAGACGCCCGGCTTTAATTACATGAACACGCC